>Ga0207813_100108_pt1 | contig 63976 bp, 62 predicted proteins | sample A23E3SouthBayCA_2_FD_187730 | JGI IMG/M metagenome (GOLD analysis project Ga0207813, IMG submission 187730) | Aerobic enrichment media microbial communities from Eden Landing Ponds, California, USA - A23 E3 (4) (SPAdes) | ecosystem: Environmental > Aquatic > Marine > Unclassified | place... | reverse complement strand
TCGATTCGGTCGATACACCCGTTGAGGCTAGCGTTTTCGGGCATGAACAACTTAGAAAACGCTACGCCTCACCTTTCAATCCTTATCTGAACACGAGGGTTCGAGTCGACCAAACGCTTAGGCGCCACCCCCGTCTACGCCACCGTATGAGCGAGCACTCACCGACGCCGACCATCAAGCGAGACGACGACATCGAGTACGAAGCCGTCGACGCTGCAGCCGGCCTCTCGAAGGGCGTCCTGCTCGACGACTCGGACGGCACCCCCCACTTCGCGATGCGGCGGTTCACGCTCGATCCGGGCGCCGAGGTGCCGAAACACACCAACGCGGTCGAACACGAACAGTACGTGTTGGACGGCGAGTACGTCGTCGGCATCGACGGCGAGGAACACGTCGTCTCGGCCGGCGATTCGCTGTTGATCCCCGCCGGTGTCCCACACTGGTACCGCAACGAGGGTGACGACCCCGGGGCGTTCATCTGTGCCGTCCCGAACGGCGACGACGCGATAGAACTCGTCGACTGACCCCGAGTCGAACGCCTGAAATACTCGGTTCCCGTACCCACAGTCGTGTCACGGCAGGTCGGACGCGTCGAGACGCTCTTCCTCCACGAGCGCGACGGCGACTTCCTGGTTGCGGTCGTCCGCGACGGGGAGCAGGTGTTTCGGGCCGTCCTCGAACTCAAGGAGACGGACGCCGGTCCCCGCCCGGCCCGCTTTCGCATCCAGCGCGGGTCGAGCGAGGAGCCACGCGACCCCGACGAGTTCGTCGAACTCGCGCGGCGCGCCGCACGCATCCGCATCTCCCAACAGACCTCGACGGCGGCTCGCGAGCGCCTCCAGTCGATGCTCGACGGCTACCAGCTCGACGCGGTCACCGTCCGCACCTGCCGATACTGCGCCTCCGAGGGTCGATACTCCCCGATCACGGAGGATACCGCGATCAAGGCCGACCGCGACTACATCTGCCCCGACTGCGCGAAACGCGAACTCGACACGGAGCTCGCGTACGCGGGCGGGTTGACCGGTGCGGCCGAGGACCGGCTGGAGGAGTTGCTCTTGGACGTACAGGATCTCGACCGCATCACCAATCTGCTGCAGGGTGACCTCGATCCCGACCTCACGAAGTTCGACGAGATCGGTGCCACCGTCGAGGACGTCGATCCGGTCGCCACGGACGAGTTGGATCTCCACCCGAAGCTGTCGCGTCAGCTCACGGAGCGGTTCGACACGCTCCTGCCGGTCCAGAGTCTCTCGGTGCGCAACGGCCTGCTCGACGGCGACGACCAGCTCGTCGTCAGCGCGACGGCGACGGGAAAGACGCTCGTGGGGGAGATTGCGGGAATCGACCGGGTGCTGAAAGGGGAGGGCAAGCTCCTCTTTCTCGTCCCGCTCGTCGCCCTCGCCAACCAGAAACAGGAGAACTTCGAGGAGCGCTACGGCGACCTGGTGGACGTGACGATCCGTGTCGGGGGGAGCCGCGTCACCGACGACGGCGCCCGGTTCGACCCCTCGGCGGACGTGGTGGTCGGCACCTACGAGGGCATCGACCACGCGCTCCGGACGGGGAAGGATCTCGGCGACGTGGGGACCGTCGTTATCGACGAGATTCACACGCTGAAAGAGGGCGAACGCGGTCACCGCCTCGACGGGATGATCTCCCGGCTGAAGGAGTACTGCGAACGCCGAGCCGAGGGGTCGAGCGCCCGCGGGTACGGGGGTGCCCAGTGGATCTACCTCTCGGCGACGGTCGGCAACCCCGAGTGGCTGGCGAAGAACTTGCGCGCGACGCTCATCGAGTTCGAGGAACGGCCCGTCCCAATCGAGCGCCACCTCACCTTCGCCGACGCCTTGGAGAAGACGCGCATCGAGAACCGACTCGTCCGTCGAGCGTTCGACAGCAAGTCCTCGAAGGGGTACCGCGGACAGACGATCATCTTCACCAACTCCCGACGGCGGTGTCACGAGATCTCCCGGAAGCTGGAGTACGACGCCGCGCCCTACCACGCCGGCCTCGATTACGGCCGGCGCAAGCGCGTCGAGCGCCAGTTCGGGAATCAGGATCTGGCAGCCGTGGTGACGACAGCGGCGCTCGCGGCCGGCGTCGACTTCCCCGCGTCGCAGGTCATCTTCGACACGCTGGCCATGGGCATCGAGTGGCTCTCGGTCCAGGAGTTCGAGCAGATGCTCGGCCGCGCGGGTCGCCCCGACTATCACGATCAGGGCGTCGTCTACCTGTTGGTGGAGCCGGACTGTGCCTACCACAACAGCATGGAGATGACCGAAGACGAGGTGGCGTTCAAGCTGTTGAAAGGCGAGATGGAAGACGTCCGCACCGTCTACGACCTCTCGGCGGCGGCCGAGGAGACCCTGGCGAACATCACCGTCGCCGGCAAGGGCGCGAAACGGCTCAACGACCGGATGCTCGGCGACGTGCCGACGACACAGGCGGTCGGCAAACTGCTGGAGTGGGATTTTATCGACGGGCTGGAGCCGACGCCGCTCGGCCGCGCCGTCACCCGCCACTTCCTCGCGCCGGACGACGCCTTCGCCATCCTCGACCGCATCCGCACGGGGATGGACCCCTACGACCTCGTGGCCGAACTCGAACTCCGCGACGAGGACTGAGTGCCGATCGAACGTCCTCGCCCGACCGCTCTCGGGACCGCGTGATCGGCCGTAGCACCGTTTCAGTCGCTACGATCGGCTCCTGTAGGCTTCCATCTTCCCCACCCACGCCTCCGGGAGCGGCCGTGACGTCCCCGCCTCGGGGTCGACGTAGACCTGTGTCGTCTCCGCGGTGGCGGCGACGTGTCCCCCGGCCCGCAGTTCGTAGCCGACGACGACGCTCGACTCGCCGATTTCGCGGACGCCCATCACGACCGTCACCGTCCCGTGATCGAGCGTGATCTCGTGCCGATAGTCGATTTCGAGGTTGACGAGGACGGTGTCGATGTCGTCGAGGCCGACGCCGAGGACGTCGGCGTAGTAGTCGACCCGCGCCTGTTCGAGATACGTCGCGTAGGTGGCGTTGTTGACGTGGCCCATGGCGTCCAGGTCGGCGAACCGCACTTGCAACTCGGTCTCGTACTCGAAGTCGTCCATACAGGGCGGAGTGCCACCGGGTAGTTGTGCCTACCGGAGTGGGCAAGCGCGGGCGGCGGAGTCGCCGACGCCGCTGCCGTTGTCGCCATCGACGACGCCCCCGGCACGATCAGTGACGTTCGGTCCGTGACCGAACCGGTCCCGAAGCGCCAACCGTCCGCGACGGCGGGTGGGTTTATGCGCACCACCGCTCACCGTCCAGCCGATGACCGAGACACCGCCGTCGCCCGTTGCCGTGATCGGCGCGGGAACGATGGGACACGGCCTCGCGCTACAGTTCGCCCGCCACGGCGCTGGCGTGGCGCTCGTCGACCACCGCGAGTCGAACCTCGAGGCGGCCCGCGAGGGCGTCGACGACGCCCTCGACTTCCTCGACGCGGCGGGGTTGCTCGACGTCGCTCCCGACGCGGTTCGCGACCGCATCGACTACACCCTCGACACCGCCGCCGCGGTTCGCGACGCCGACCTCGTGATCGAGACGGTTTCCGAGGAGTTGGCGGTGAAAGAGCGCGTCTTCGAGGCGGTGGCGGCGGCCGCGCCCGCCGACGCCGTCCTCGCGACGAACACGTCGAGCATCCCCATTACCGACGTCGCGGCGGCGGTGCCCGGGGCGGCCGAGCGGGTGGTCGGCTGCCACTGGTGGAACCCGCCGTACCTTCTGCCGACCGTCGAGGTAGTGCGCGGCGCGGAGACGAGTGAGGCGACGGCCGCGCGGACGACGGCATTCGTCGAGGCGGTGGACCGGGAGCCGATCCGCGTCGAGCGCGACGTCCCCGGCTTCGTCTGGAATCGGATCCAGTTCGCCGTCCTCCGGGAGTGTACGCATCTGGTCGCGACGGGCGTCGCCTCGCTGGTGGACGTCGAACGCGCGGTGCGGGACGGCTACGCCCTCCGAACCGCGGTCGTCGGTCCCTTCGAGACGGCCGATCTCGCCGGTCTCGACCTCTTTCGATCCATCGCGGCGAACCTCTATCCACATCTGAGCGACGCCGACGAACCGGGCGCGCTGTTCGAGGACCGCCTGGCAGCGGGGCGGGGCGGTGTCGCGGACGGCGCGGGCTTTCACGAGTACGACGACCCGCCCGAAGCCGTCGTCCGCCGCCGCGACGAGCGGGTGGCGGCGATCAGGCGGGCGCTGGACGGCGCCGACTAGCGCATCTCGTCGAGTCGCTCGAACGCGTCGGCGTCGGCGGTCAGCCAGTGTGTGAGTCGCTCGATTTCGCCAGCGTCCGCCGGATAGAGCGTCTGTCGGTCCGCGGATCCATCGTACGCGACGACGACCGAGTGGAGGGCGTCACGGGCGGGAGCGTCGGCGTCGGCTTTCTCGGCCTCGGCCGGGATGTCCTCGGGGTGAGGGGTGTTCGACATGACCCATCTCCCGTTCGGTGCCGACGACGTTTAGTGCCTGCTATGTTGCCTACGGCACGGTCGATACTCCGATTGCGGCTCCCCGAGTCAACGTATCACAATGTAACTGACCCGATCTTTTCGACTGGAGATCACCCCTCCTTCAGCGCGAGGACGGTGCGCTCGAACGAACAGACGAGTTCGTCGCCGACGAACGCCTCGACGCGCATGGTGACGACGCCGCGCTCCCCGTCGCTCGTCTCCCGCTTGCCGGTGACGGTCGTTCGTGCGTGGAGCGTGTCGCCGACGCGGACGGGTGCGGGATGGTTCACGTCGTCGTAGGAGAGGTTGGCGACGATGGTGCCGTCGGTGGTGTCGGGGATGGACAGCCCCACCGCGAGGCTCATGGTGTAGAGGCCGTTGACGATCCGCTCGCCGAACTCCGTCTCGGCCGCGAACTCGGCGTCGAGGTGGAGTGGCTGCTGGTTCATCGTCATGTCGCAGAACCGCTGGTTGTCGCTCTCGGTGATCGTCCGCCGCTTGTCGTGGTCGTAGGTCGCCCCGACCTCGAACTCCCCGTAGTAGCGTCCGGTCATGCCCCTACGAGGGGTGGCGGTCTAATGGGCGTTTGCCCGTCGTCCCGCCGGGCGTCCGCCGCCGCCCGTCGTCGACCGACGCCACACGGGCCGGTCGGAGGATTTTCCCCCCGTTCGCGAGTGGGTCGAGCCATGGTTGGGACCGGAGACGCTCCAAGTGAGAGTAACCTGCTGCGCGAACGCGCGGGACAGAGCCGGCTGAAACTGTGGCTCCTCCTCGAAGCCGACCGTCGACTCGTGACCGGGCTGTTGTCGATCACCGTGTTCGTCGTGCTGGTCGGGGTCGGGACCGTCTACCCGGCCGCGGAACGCGCGCTCCGGGCCGGCGACTCGGTGGACACCCTGTTTCAGGCGTTGCTCACCGCCACGATCACGGGCGTCACGCTCGTTCTCACGCTGAACCAGCTAGTGCTCTCTCAGGAACTCGGCGCGGTCGGCGACCAGCGCGAACGGATGACGGGGGCGATGCAGTTCCGACAGGACGTCACGGACGCCATTCGGGCACCGGTGAGCCCCGCCCGCCCGGCGCAGTTCCTCCGCGCGCTCGTTCAGGTCGCGGGGGAACGCGCCGAAACGCTCCGTAACTCGGTTTCGGACGCGGCCGACGAGGAACTGCAAACAACGATCGAGGCGTTCGTCGACGACCTCGTCGCGAACGCCGATCAAGTGTCGGCAGGCCTCGACGACGCCCAGTTCGGCGAGTTCGACGTCGTCTCCGCGGCGCTCAACTTCAACTACTCGTGGAAGCTATTCACCGCTCGACGGATCCGGGAACGGCACGGCGCCGCACTCGACGGGGCGGGAACGGAAGCGCTCGACGAGTTGATCGAGCTGCTGCGACTGTTCGGCCCAGCCCGGGAGCACTTCAAGACGCTCTACTTTCAGTGGGAGCTGATCGACCTCTCACAGCGAATTCTCGCTGCCTCGATCCCCGCGCTGTTGGTCTCGGCGAGTATGATCGCGTTCTTCGACAGCGAAACCTACAGCGTGATCGTCTTCGACGTCGGGACGCTGGTCGTCGTCCTCGCGGCCGCGACGATGGTCACGGTCCTCCCGTTTCTCCTTCTGCTGGCGTACGTCGTGCGGATCGCCACGGTCGCCAAACACACCCTCTCGATCGGGCCGTTCGTCCTCCAAGAGACCGACGCGGGAACCGAAATCGAGTGGGACCGGTAGGATCCCGTTCTCGCGTTCGACGGCGCCGGTTCGCGTCGAGCCGTCGGCCCCACGCGGCTGCCGTCCGCGGCGCGGTCAGATGATCGTCCCGTGTTTCTTCCCGGGCAGGTCCTTCTCGGTCGTCGCGTAGAAGTCGAACCGGGAGACGAGTTCGTCGCGGAGGGTGCTCGGCGGGACGATTTCGTCGATCACCACCTCGCTCGCCATGCGGTGGACGTCGACGTCTCGGCGGTACTCCTCGCGGAGTCGCTCTTCCTCGCGGGCCCGCTCGTCCGGATCGTCGATCGCGGCGAGTTTGCGCGCGTGGACGGCGTTGATCGCCGCCTCCGGACCCATGATCGCTATCTCGCCGCCGGGGAGCGCGAGCGTCGACTCGGGGTCGTAGGCCGGTCCCGACATGGCGTAGATGCCCGCGCCGTAGGCCTTCCGCACGACGACGCACTGTTTCGGGACCGTCGCCGACGCCGCCGCGTAGATCATCTTCTTTCCCTTCTCGAGGATGCCCTCCTTCTCCACCCCGGAGCCGGCCATGAATCCCGGCGTGTCACAGAGGTAGAGCAGCGGGATCCCGTAGGCGTCACAGGTCCAGACGAACTCCGCGGCCTTCTCCGCGGCATCCGGGAAGATGGCGCCGGCCCGCTTGGCCGGTTGGTTGGCGACCACCCCGACTGGCCGGCCGTCGAGGCGGGCGAAGGCGGTGACGATCTCCGCCCCGTACGCCGGCTTCAGCTCCAGGGTCGAGTCGGCGTCGACGATCCGATCGATCAGGTCGCGCACGTCGTAGCCTTTCCGTGGCGCCTCGGGGACCACGGAATCGATCCCGTCGGGCGAGTTCGCTGGCGGCGCGCCCTCGGTCCGGGGCGGATCGGCGTCGGCGCTGTCGGGGAGATAGGAGAGCAGACGCGCGGCGAGGTCGCGGGCCTCCCGCTCGTCGTCGGCTACCAGGTCGGCGCTCCCTGATTCGGCGGCGTGGACCGTGGGGCCGCCCAGTTCGTCCATCGTGATCTCCTCGCCGGTCACCATCTCGACCATCCGCGGCGAGGCGATAGCCATGGCCGACCCCTCGACCATGATCGTGAAGTCGGCGAAGACGGGCGTGTAGGCCGCGCCGGCGATGCAGGGGCCGTAGAGGACACAGATCTGGGGGACGCGCCCGGAGAGCATCGAGTGGTTGTAGTAGACCCGCCCGATCCCCTCACGGTTGGCGAAGAAGCCAGTCTGCTGGTCGATCCGGCCGCCCGAAGAGTCCACCAGATAGAGGACCGGCTTGCCGTTGTCGAGCGCCCGGCTCTGGAGGCGAAGCAGTTTCTCGACGCCGTGTCGAGCCATCGAGCCGGCCTTGACCGTGTAGTCGTTGGCCGCGACGTGGACTGCCCGCCCCTCGAACGTCGCGGCGCCGGTGAGCAGTCCGTCGGCCGGGAGGCGGTCGCCGTCGCCGCCGTTCCCGCCCTCGCTCTCGTCGTCCGTTCCCGGTGCGTTCGGGTGCCAGGCGTCGAAGTTGGCGAATTTCCCGTCCTCGAAGGTCAGCCCCTCGAACCACAGATCGAGGCGGTCGCGGACGAACAGTTTGCCCGCCTCGCGCTGTCGCTCGCGGTACTTCTCCGGGCCGCCTTCGAGGATGTCCTCGATTTCGTCCCAGAGCCGTTCCTCACGCTCGGTGGGGCCGGCGTCGGCCTCGGCGTCGACGTCGGGCCGCCCGCTCACGTCGCCCTCGGCCGGATCGCTTTCGGCGACCGGCTCGTCTCCGTCCGCCGTGAACACCCGCACGCGTTCCCCGAAGCGGGTCGCCAGCGCGCGGGCGAGGGCCGTCGCCTCCTCGGCCGTGGGGTCGTCGACTCGCACGTTTCGGGTCATCAGTACGACCTCGGGAACCCCAGCTGCTGGCTGATGTGGTTGTACGCCATCTGCTGGGTGACGGGCGCGAGGCGGGTGAGGTTGATCTCGCGCCACCAGCGCTCCACGTCGTACTCCGTGGCGTACCCCCAGCCGCCGAACGCCTGCATGGCGTGGTAGACGGCCTCGATGCCTGCCTCTACCGCCGCGGCCTTCGCGACGTTCGACTCGTATCCACAGTCCTCGCCCCGGTCAAACAGCCACGCCGCCTTCTGGCGCATCAGCCGCGCCGTCTCGACGTTCGTGTACGCCTGCGTGATGGGGAAGGAGACGCCCTGGTGGGTGCCGATCGGGGCGTCGAACACCTCGCGGTCGTTGGCGTAGTCGACGGCGTTCGACACCGCGAGTTCGGCGACGCCCGTCGCACCCGCCGCGAAGCCGATCCGCTCGGGGTTGAGCGTCTCGACCAGGTGCCACCATCCTTCCCCTTCCTCGCCGAGCAGTGCCGTCTCGGGGACGTGGACGTCCTCGACGAACAGCTCACAGGAGTTGGAGTAGTTCAGGGCGTGTTTGTCGATCGGCGACACCTCGACGCCGGGGTCGTCCATGTCGAGGAGAAAGAGACTCAACCCCCGTGTCGGCGTCTCCACCTCCTCGCGTGGCGTCGTGCGCGTGACGATGATCGTGGTGTCGGCGCGGTCGGCGAACGTGATCCACGCCTTCGTGCCGTTCAGGACGTAGCCGTCGCCGTCGCGTTCGGCGCGTGTCTTGACGTTCAGCGTGTTCGTCCCCGCCTCGGGTTCCGTGATGGCGACGGAGAAGAGTCGGTCGCCGGTCGCGATGTCGGGCAGGTACGTCTCCTTCTGTTCGTCGCTTCCCGACTCCCGGATGGCCACCGCGGCCATGCCCGCGGTGACCACGAGATACCACGTCCCCGCCATGCCACATCCCTCGGCACAGAGCGTCTCCATGGCCAGCCCCATCTCCTGGAGCCCCATGCCGGCGCCGTCGTACTCCTCCGGGATCAGGAGCCCGTGAAACCCCGCTTCGCCGAGTTCGTCCCAGAACTCGGCCGCGAACTCGCCTTCCGCTTCGCGCTCGCGCCAGTACTCGGGGCCGTATTCGGCCGCGACGTCCTCGGCCGTCGACCGGATCAGCGCGTGTTCGGGTGGCGCGTCGAAGTCCATGTCACTCCTTCCGTGGCGCGGGAAGGTATATTGTGTGGGCGAACCGATCGGCCGATCGAATCTCCGTGCCATCGGAGCAATCTATTTATCGCCATCGGGAATCCGTGCGGGTGTGCAGTCGACCGATCGCCGGGTCGCGGCCTTCACCGGTCTGGCTCACGCGAGCTTCCACACCTACGAGCTCGCGATTCCGCTGTTCGTTCCCCTCTGGCTCGACGAGTTCTCGGCGTCCGCGGCGACGCTCGGGCTCGTCGTCGGCGCCGGCTACGCGCTGATCGGCGTCGGTGCGCTCCCCAGTGGGCTTCTCTCGGACCGCTTCGGGTCGAAGACGCTCGTCGTCACCGCCGTCGCCGGGATGGGCGGCGGGTTCCTCCTGCTCTCGACGGCGACGGGACTCGCCAGCCTGACCGCCGCGCTGATGCTCTGGGGCGTGGCTGCGAGCGTCTACCACCCCGCGGGGCTGTCGCTCATCAGCCGGGTCGTCGACGACCGCGGCACCGTCTTCGCCTACCACGGCGTCGGGGGGAGCCTCGGGACGGCCGCCGGGCCCGCGGTCACGGCGGTGCTTCTGGTCGTCGTCGACTGGCGGCTCGTCGCCGTCGCGCTCGCGACGCCGGCCGCGGCCGTCGCCGTCGCTGGACTGCTCTCGGCCGTCGACGACCCCGTCGGGAGCGACGCCGGAATCACCGACGTCCGCGGGTTCGTCGACGACACCCGGGCGCTGTTCACGGCCGGGTTCGCGCTGACGATGGTCGTCGTGATGCTGTACGGCGTCTACTACCGGGGGTTGCTGACGTTCCTCCCCGAATCACTGTCCGGGCTGGCGCTTTTCGAACCGGTCGCCGTCGCCGGTTGGACCGTCGACCCGGGCCAGTACGTCTACGCCGGGCTGCTCGCCGTCGGCGCTCTCGGACAGTACGGCGGCGGTCGGGTCACCCACTACGTCCGCTCCGAGGTCGCACTCGTCGCGACGCTCGGCGTCCTCGTGGTGCTCGCGCTCGCGTTCGTCCCCGCATCCGGGGTCGGAACCTCCGCGTTCCTCCTCGTCTGTGCGCTGCTCGGCCTCGTCCTCTACTCGGTGGCGCCGATCTATCAGGTCGCCATCGCCGACCGTGCCCCCGAGGGGAGCCACGGCCTCTCGTACGGATACACGTATCTCGGGACGTTCGGTGTCGGGGCGGTCGGTGCGGCGATGGCAGGGGCGGTCCTCGACCGCGCCGGCACTCCGACGCTGTTCGTCGTACTGGCCGCGTTCGCCGGTCTCGGCGCCGCCGTCGCGCTCGCGCTCGTGCGCCGGTAGTACGGACCGGTCGTATTTTGTCGACTCCCGTCGAGGGCGGCATATGTCGAACGGCTGGACACACGTCGACCTCACGGCGCTCGAACCGAACCCCGACAAACCCGGCACGCGGCTGGCGCTGTCCCCGGCGCTCGGAATCGAGGCGTTCAACCTCAACGTCGCGACCCTGGGAACCGACGAGCGCCTCTCGGAGAACCACTTCCACTACCACGAGACCCAGCAGGAGCTGTTTCTCGTCGTCGAGGGACGGTGCCGCGTCGAAACCGACCAAGAGGCTTTCGAGATGGGCCCCGAGGAGGCGGTCGCTTTCGACGCCGGGCGGGCGGGCGCCCACGTCATCCACAATCCCTTCGACGCCCCGTGTCGACTCGTCGCGATCGGCTGGCCACAGGACGGGCGCTACCCCGTCCACCAGCTGCTGACGGTCGACGAACTCCGGGAATCGCGGGACGACGCGGCGTGATCGGCCACAGGTGCCGAGTCGCCGCCCACGCCCCCGGACCGTGGCGGGCGTGGCGTCGTATCCCAATACTTATCTCGATACTCATCGATCCTTACATACACCGGATGGACGAGAGATAGATCGACTCTGGAGTGGTCGCGTGCGGTCGAACTACAATATAATATAAAATATGACTGACGACAACGCAAACGACAGTGGAGCATCGAAAACGACCCCCGGACGCCGCCGGTTCCTGCAGGCGGTTGGCGCGACGTCCGCCGTCGCGCTGGCCGGCTGTTCCGGCGGTGGCGGTGGCGGCGACGGCGGTGACGGCGGCGACGGCGGCGACGGCGGCTGGTCGCCCGAAGGGACCGTCCGGTACATCGTCCCGTACGACGAGGGTGGCGGAACGGACACGTACGCCCGCGGTATTCAGGAGGGGTTCCAGGACGAACTCGGCGAGTCGGTACAGATCGACAACATCCCGGGTGCCGGCGGGCTGAACGGCCTCGGCGAACTCCACCGGGCGGACCCCGACGGCCAGACCATCGCCGGCAACGCGGGCCCGCTCGAAGTCGCCCCGCAACTGCTCGACGACCCGCCGTTCGACATCCGCGACCTCACCGGGATCGGCGTCTTCGGCCGGTCGACGTGGTGTCTCGTCGTCAACGAGCAGTACCAGGACGAAGTCGAGACGTTCGACGACGTCCTCGCGAAGTACGAGAGCGGCGAGTGGGAGAACATCGGCGTTCAGTCCTCGGGGAGCTCCCAGGACATCATCGTGCTGCTGTACAAACACGAGTTCGAGGAGGAAGTCGGCTGGAACTGGCAGAACCGCGTCCAGTACACCGGTACGGGGCCGGTCACCCAGGCCGTCGCGAGCGGAGAGGTTCCCTGCGGGATCGGTACCGACGCCGGGACGCAGTCGGTCGTCGACACGGGTCGTGTCTACCCGGTCGTGACCTTCTTCGGCCCCGGCACCGAGGTCTACCCCGACATCGACTCGGTCACGGATCTCGGCTACCCCGAGATCGACTTCGTCGGCGGTGTGTGGCGTGGCATGTACGCCCCGCCGGACACCGACCAGGAGATCGTCGACTTCTACGCCGACGTGTTGGAGCGAACCACCGAACACGAGAGCGTACAGGAGTGGAGCGACGAGACCGGTAACCCGGTCGTCTTCGAGGGTCCCGAAGCCGCCGAGCAGAACTTCGAGGACGCCTTCGCCCAGTACGAGGAACTCGAGATCCTCGACATGGTGCAGGAGTACGAGCCGTAACTGCGCCCGTCCCTCGATTCACGCGACTCCCCGTTTCGAAGCAAGTACGCAACTGTTACATACGATACTGCAGGTACACACGAACCAGCATGTCACGACTCACCGGGAAGATGGAGAAGATAACTGCGGAGCACCTGATGCTCCTCACGTTCATCGTCTTGGGCGTGGTCTTCTTCGTCGAGCCGATCGTCCGGGACTATCCGAGCGACGCGCGCGTGTTCCCGCAGATGATGGGGTCCGTTGTCGTCGCCGGCTCACTGCTGTTGCTCCTCCAGAACTATCTCCCCGGTCCGCTCCAGACCTTCGTCGCCGAGAGCGTCAGCATCGCACAGGACGTCGAGGACGAGGATATCGGCATTGGGGACGAGGACGAGGGGGACGACGAAGACGACGGGATGACCGAGGTCGTCCAGAAGGAGCAGCCGCTCCACGTGGCCTGGGGGTACGACCTCAACAACACGATCATCATGATCGTCTTCTCCACGGTGTACTTTTTCCTCGGGTGGGCGGCGGGCTTTCTGTACGTCACACCGTTTTTCGTCTTCGCCTACACCTACTGGTTCCGCGTGGACTGGTGGAAGGGCCTCCTGCTCGCCGCCGCCGCGACGGGAATCGTCTACGCCTTCATCGTCTTCCTGTTGATGCCCTTCGACGAGGGCACGCTTATCCTCCAGCGGGGGCTGATCTGAATGTCCGCGACCGCCGCCGTGGTGCTCCAGGCCACGCCCGTCGAAGCCCTGATGCAGGGTATCGAAACCGCCCTCAGTTGGCCGGTCATCGGATGGATGGCGCTGGGTCTCCTAGCTGGGATCGTACTGGGCGGGCTTCCGGGCATCGGCTCCCCGGTCGGGATGGCGATCGTGTTGCCGCTTACGGTTCCGCTCGATCCGACGCCCGCACTCATCCTCCTCACGTCGATCTACAGCGGTGCGATGTTCGGCGGGAGCATCTCCGCGATCCTGATCAACGCCCCCGGAACCGAGTCGGCAGCCGCGACGACGCTCGACGGCTATCCGATGGCGAAAAACGGGCTCGCGAAAAACGCCCTCGCCATTGCGACGACGGCCTCGGCGCTCAACGGCTTCCTGGCCGCCATCGCGCTCGTCATCATCTCGCCGATCCTCATCGAGGTCGTCCTCCTCTTTGGCTCGCCGGAGTACTTCCTGCTCGCGATCCTCGGCATCTCGCTGATCACCATCGTCGCCGAGGGGTCGGTGATGAAAGGCATCGTCTCCGGTGCCTTCGGCTTCATGATCTCGACCATCGGCGTCGCGATCATGAGCGCGAGTCCGCGCTTTACGTTCGGCTCGCTCGCCCTGTACGAGGGGCTCAACTTCGTCGCGGCGCTGATCGGGATGTTCGCGTTCGCGGAGATGATGAAACTCGCCGTCCAGACACAGATCGCCGACGAGGAGGTCGGCGTCAGCGGGAGCATCGTCGACGGGATCAAGACGGTGTTCAAGTACCCGAAGACCACGCTGAAAGCCGGCATTCTCGGGATGTTGATCGGCGCCGTCCCCGGATCCGGGGCGACCACGTCCACGTTCGTCGCCTACGCCGAGGAGGCACGGTCGTCGGCGAAAGACGGCATCTTCGGTGAGGGTGATCCGCGCGGCATCATCGCTCCGGAGGGGGCGAACAACCCGACGGTCAGTGGCTCGCTCATCCCGACGCTGTCGTTCGGTATCCCGGGTAGCGGCTCGACGGCCGTACTCCTGGGTGGGATCCTGATGCACGGGCTCCAGCCCGGGCCGCAGCTCTTCGAGGCGCAACTGAACATCACGTACGCGCTGTTCGTCTCCGTCTTCCTCGGGAATATCCTCATCCTCGCGGTCGGCTACTCCATCATCCCCTACGCCAGCGGGATCACTAAACTCGACACGGATATCATCATCCCGATGGTGGTCGTGCTCTCCTTTATCGGCGCCTACAGCCTCAACCAGAACTGGTTCGACGCCTTCGGCGTGTTGGCGCTCGGTATCCTCGGCTACTACATGGTCCAGTACAACTACTCGGTGATCGCGTTCGTCCTCGGAATCGTCCTCGGACCGATCGCGGAGGAGAACTTCTTCCGATCGCTCCAGATTTCGAGTGGGGACTACACCATCTTCGTCTCGCCGCAACAGCCGCTCTCGCTCGGCATCTCGATTCTGATCTTCCTGGTGCTCGTCGGTCCGTTCCTCGGACCGAAGGTCCGGGAACTCGTCGACGGGATGCGGTGACACCGCGGCGGGCGTCCTCCCGCCGCACGGGCGCCAACCCTACAGTTTAATTCCCGGACATCGTAAGGTGCGCATGGTAATCGTTGCTTGCGTGGACCATCGCGATCACGCGTCGGAGATCATCTCGGAGGCTGCCAGCCTCGCCGCGTCGTTTGGCGAACCGCTCCACGTCGTACACGTACTCACCAGAGAGCAGTTCGTCGATCTTCAGCAGACCAGCGTCAGCGATACCGGCTCCGCCGTCTCAGTCGACCGGATCGAGGAGGTGGCCGCCGACATCGCGGCCGACGCCCTCGACGACGAGCCCACCGACGGCGAGGCGGTCGGGTTGGTCGGCAAGCCGGACGAGGAGGTCGTGAGCTACGCCGACGAACACGACGCGCGCTACATCGTCCTCGGTGGCCGCGACCGTTCGCCGGTCGGCAAGGCCCTGTTCGGGAGCGTCGCACAGTCGGTCCTTCGGGAGTCCGAGCGTCCGGTCCTCTTGGTTCACAGCCGGGCGGAGTGAGATCGATCCCGGCCGTCGCTACGGGGGCACCGCGGTGGGTGGCGATCCGCCGGGGCGCAGCTATCGCGACCCACACGAACGGCCGCGACGCCGCCTCCGTTAGCCTTTAGCCGTCGGCCGCGTAAGCCCGCGCAATGACTGCGCAGGCGCTCCAGCAACGCGATCTCGCGGTCGTGATCGGGCTGGAGGTACACGTCCAGCTCGAGACCGACACCAAGATCTTCTGTGGCTGTTCGACCGATGCGGCCGACGACGAGGAACCGAACACCCGGACCTGTCCGGTCTGTCTCGGGCTCCCCGGGGCGCTGCCCGTCCTCAACGAGGCGGCGGTCGAGGCCGCCGTCAAGATCGGCAAGGCCCTCGACGCCGACGTGGCCGAGGAGACTCGTTTCCACCGGAAGAACTACTACTACCCCGACCTGCCGAAGAACTTCCAGATCACGCAGTACGACGCGCCGATCTGTGCCGACGGCGCCCTCGAGGTGACCGTCGAGGACGAGCGCCGGGAGATTGGCATCGGCCGCGCCCACCTGGAGGAGGATCCGGGCAGCCTCCAGCACGCGGGCGGCAACATCGAGACGGCCGACCACACGCTCGTCGACTACAATCGTGCGGGGACGCCGCTGATGGAAATCGTCACCGATCCCGACTTCCGGAGTCCGGGGGAGGTACGGGCCTTCCTCGCCAAACTGGAGGAGGTCCTGGAGTATCTCGGCGTCTTCGACGCCTCGCGGGACGGAAGCCTGCGGATCGACGCCAACATCTCGCTGGTGCCCGCCGACGAGATGGCCGACGACGGCGCCGTCGACGAGGCGACGCTCGCGGCGGCCAACCGGACCGAGGTGAAGAACATCTCCAGTCACAAGGGCGCGGAGAAGGCGCTGGCCTACGAGGTGACCCGGCAGAAAAACGCCGTGAAGCGTGGCCGTGAGGTCGAACAGGAGACCCGCCACTGGGACGAGAGCCGCGGCATTACGGTCTCGATGCGCTCGAAAGAAGAGGAGAAGGATTACCGCTACTTCCGCGAGGCGGACCTCCCGCCCTTGCAGGTCGCCGACTGGAAAGACCGGATTCCGATCCCCGAACTCCCGGATGCCCGTCGCGAGCGCTTCCGCGAGGCGTACGGCCTCGACGCCGAATCGGCGTCGAAACTCACCTCGACGAAGGCGGTGGCGGACTTCTTCGAGGACGTCGCCGAGCAGTTCGATCCCGACCTCGCGGCGACGTGGGTGGCCGACGACCTCTTGGGCGAACTCAACTACCGCGACATGCAGGTGACGGACGTCGAGGGGCGACTCGAGGAGTTCGCCCGTCTGATCGAACTCGTCGACGGCGACGAGATCACGGAGAAAAACGCCCGCGAGGTGGTGTTGCGAACGATGCTCGACGAGGGGCTGGCTCCCGGCGACGTCGTCGAGCGCGAGGGGCTCGGCAAGGCCGGCGACGACGCCGTCGCGACCGCCGTCGAGGAAACCATCGACGAGCATCCGGAGGCGGTCGAGGATTACCACGCCGGCGAGGGCGGTGCCCTCAACTTCCTCGTCGGGCAGGTGATGAGCAAGACGGGCGGGAGCGCCGACCCCGGTACCGTCAACGGGCTGCTTCGCGAGCGACTGGACGGCTGATCGGGGCTGGCGGTCCGATCGGCCTCGCTTCGGATCTTCGACGTGTGTGGCGACCGCAACCCCCACCCACCCCAACCGCTCTCAACGTCCGACTGTCGATCGAAAGTCGTCCGCGCCCCGGAGTTTGACGATCTCGTCGCGTTCCGTGATCGGCGAGACGTCCGGGGAGACGTAGTAGAGTTTATGCAGATCGCCCGACGTGGCGTAGTTCGACAGCTGTTCACACAGACCGTAGCTGACCATCTCTCCGTCCGAAAACGCAGGCCCTTCCTTGTACGCCACGTCGGCTTTGACCTCGAACCCAACCTGCTCCCCGTCGTCAGTCCTCGCGAGTAGATCGATACGCCCACTGTCACCCAGCGTGATTTCGGAGCCGACGCCCACGTCCCTGTCTTGCTCGACGAGCCACCGCCAGAGACCGTCGTGAAGTAGCTTCTCGAGGTAGTCGACCATACACGGCCAACGGGGAGATGGGTCATAGTGTCGACGGCCACGAGCGGGTGACACGGTTCGCTATTCCACGTCGCGAGCGGCGGCTTCCGGATAGTGACCGCCTACCGGCGTCGTGAGCGTGGTCACCTCGGCCATCATCTCCTCGACTGAATCGCCGGCGACGGCGTGCCCCTGCCCGACCGCAAGTCCGTTCGGATCCGTCCACCGGCGATCGACCCCCCGTCACACGGCGTGTGTGGGGAGAGTTCACACCTACCGCATCCGTCGATTACGGCCCCGCGAAAGGTTTAGGCGGGTGGTCGGCGTACGCCAGGCCGATGAAACGCGGCCCCGAACTGATCATCACGGAGAAGGACAACGCGGCCCGCCGTATCGCCGACATCCTGAGCGGTGGGAGCGCGGAGAGCGACCGCGTCAACGGCGTCAACGTCTACAAGTGGGGCGGCAAGCGGTGTATCGGCCTCTCGGGGCACGTCGTCGGCGTCGACTTCCCGCCCGAGTACAGCGACTGGCGCGACGTGGAACCGGTCGAACTCATCGACGCGGGCGTCGAGAAACGGCCGACTCAGGAGAACATCGTCGCCGCGCTCCGGCGGTTGGCGCGGAACGCGTCTCGCATTCACATCGCCACCGACTACGACCGCGAGGGCGAACTCATCGGGAAGGAGGCCTACGAACTCGTCCGCGATGTAAACGAGGAGGCGCCCGTAGACCGCGTGCGCTTCTCCTCGATCACCGACCGCGAGGTGACCGACGCGTTCGCCGACCCCGACGACCTCGATTTCGACCTCGCGGCCGCGGGCGAGGCACGCCAGATCGTCGACCTGATGTGGGGCGCGTCGCTCACTCGGTTTCTCTCCCTGTCGGCTCGGCAACTCGGCGACGACTTCATCTCGGTCGGCCGGGTGCAGGGGCCGACGCTGAAGCTGATCGTCGACCGCGAGCGAGAGATCGACGCCTTCGATCCCGAGGACTACTGGGAACTGTTCGCCGACCTCGCCAAGGACGACGAGACGTTCGAGGCGCAGTACTTCTATCTCGATACGGACGACACGGAAGCCGAGCGCGTCTGGGACGAGGAGACAGCCGACGCGGCGGCCGAGACACTCGCCGCCGCGTCGACGGCGACCGTCGACGAGGTGCGCCGCCGGACCCGCACCGACGATCCGCCGGCGCCGTTCAACACGACGGCGTTCATCCGCGCCGCGAGCGGCCTCGGCTACTCCGCCCAGCGCGCCATGAGCATCGCGGAGGATCTCTACACCGCGGGCTACATCACCTACCCCCGGACGGACAACACGGTCTACCCCGAGGATCTGGACCCCCGGGACCTGCTGGACGCGCTCTCGTCCGGGTCCCGATTCGGCGACGACGCCGCCTCCCTCAGCGAGGCCGACGACGTGACGCCAACCGCCGGCGACGAAGAGACGACCGACCATCCGCCGATCCACCCGACCGACGAACTCCCCTCGCCCTCGGACCTCTCGGACGACGAGTGGGAGGTGTACGAACTCGTCGTGCGGCGCTTTCTCGCCACCGTCGCCGACGCGGCGACGTGGGAACACCTTCGCGTGGTCGCGGCGGTCGAGGACGGATCGAAGACGCTCTCGCTGAAGGCGAACGGCAAGCGGCTGGTCGATCCCGGCTACCACGCGGTCTACCCCTACCGCTCGACGAGCGAGAATCACGTCCCCGACGTCGAAAAAGGGGAAGCACTCGCGGTGACCGACACTCGCCTGGAGGCCAAGCAGACCCAGCCGCCGCGGCGTTACGGCCAGTCACGGCTCATCGAGACGATGGAAGAGATGGGCATCGGAACGAAAGCGACCCGTCACGACGTGATTCAGAAGCTGTACGACAGAGGCTACATCGAGGGAGATCCGCCGCGGCCGACCCGACTCGCCCGTGGCGTCGTCGAGGCGTCCGAGGAGTTCGCCGACCTCATCGTCAGCGAGGAGATGACCGCCCAACTCGAAGCCGATATGGAGGCAATCGCCCGCGGCGAGACGGCCCTTTCGGACGTGACCGACGAGTCCCGCGAGATGCTAAAGCGGGTGTTCGATCGGCTCACGGAGTCCCGGGAGGAACTGGGCGATCACCTCCGGGACTCGCTGAAGGCGGACAAGACCCTGGGACCGTGTCCGGAGTCGGATCACGACCTCGTGATCCGGCGGAGCCGGCAGGGTTCCTATTTCGTCGGCTGTGACGGCTACCCCGACTGCGAGTACACGCTCCCGCTGCCCTCGACGGGGAGACCCATCCTGCTCGACGACACCTGTCCGGATCACGGGCTCCACGACGTGAAGATGCTCGCCGGCCGCAAGACGTTCGTCCACGGCTGTCCGCTGTGTTCGGCCGAGGCGGCCGAGGAGGAACCCGACCTGATCGTCGGCCCCTGTCCCGACTGCGGCGAGACGGCGGGTGGCGAACTCGCGATCAAGCGGCTCCGATCGGGTGGGCGACTCGTCGGCTGTACGCGCTATCCCGACTGTGACTACTCCCTGCCGATGCCCCGCCGTGGCGAGGCGGAGCTCACCGACGAGCGATGCGAGGAACACGACCTGCCCGGCATTCGGATCACCTACGGGGACGAAGACGGATCCCGCGAGCCCTGGGAACTCGGCTGTCCGATCTGCAACTACCGCGAGTATCGTGCCCAACAGGAGGGAACGGAACTAGAGACAATCGAGGGAATCGGCGAGCGGACGGTCGAGAAGTTGAAGGACGCGGGCGTCGAGGACGTCGCCGGGCTGAAGTCGGCGGAACCCGACGCGCTCGCGGACGAAATCGAGGGTGTCGGCCCCGACACGGTGCGGAACTGGCAGGCCGACGCCGACTGAGGCGCCCTGTCACAACTGTGTGCCGACTGTCGAGCCGTCACGGACGGTGACAGCCGGCCCCGACTTACGACGGTCCGTCAGGTCGAGACCGCCACCGTTTCACGGTTCGTGCCCCGTTCGCGTGACTGCGAGTCGGGCCCTTTTTATTGGCGCCGGGGAGTAGAGTATCGCAATGACCGCGCCGTGGGACGACTGGGATCACGTCCTCAAGGTCGATCCCGACAAGGAACTCGTGGCGGGCGAGACCTTCGAGGACGTCTGTGCCACCGGAACCGACGCCATCGAGATCGGTGGGACGACCGGAATGACCAGAGAGAAGATGGAGACGGTCGTCGAGGCGTGTAGCAAGTACGGCATCCCACTGTACCAGGAGCCGTCGAACCCCGCCGTCGTCATCGACGACGAGGCCCTCGACGGATACCTGATTCCGACGGTGTTCAACGCCGGCGACAGCTTCTGGGTCACCGGCGCCCACAAGGAGTGGGTGCGCATCGAGAACGGTCTCGACTGGAGTCGAACTCACACGGAGGCGTACATCGTCCTCAACCCCGACTCGTCGGTCGCGGAGTACACCGACGCGGACTGCGACCAGTCGCCCGACGACGTGGCCGCCTACGCCGCCGTCGCGGAGAAACTGTTCGGCCAGGACATCATCTACATCGAGTACTCCGGCACCCTCGGCGATCCCGAGACGGTGCGGGCCGCGGCCGACGCCCTCGACGACGCGACCCTCTTTTACGGCGGCGGCGTCGGGGACTACGACTCCGCCCACGAGATGGGCGAGTACGCCGACGTGGTGGTCGTCGGTGACCTCCTCCACGACGAGGGCTGTGCCGCCGTCCGCGAGACGGTCGAGGGCGTCAAAGACGCACACGCCGACGACTGATCACGGCCAGTTCTGCGGAATCTCGTCCCGGTTCTCGTTCATCAGGTCGATGAACGGCTTCACCTCGTCGAACCGGGGGCCACGACGGAGTGTCTCCGTCTCCTGATCCCAGTCGACGAATCCGTAGTCGTCGAGTTGGGGGAGGTGGTTGTGGACCAGTTCGATCCGGAGGATGTCCGGCTCCCCCTCACAGCGCAGCACGCGGGTCGTATCGACCGACTCGTCGGGTCGTCGGTCGAGATCGGCGAGTACCCAGAGTACGTACCGGCGGTACTCGTGGCTGAGGATTTCGAACAGTTCGCTCAGCGATGCACTACTCCTATCGCGTACTCCCTCTGTCATTGTCTGATCCATTCGAGGAACGCCACGGTCTGTGATGCGTTCCGTGCGACCGTCGCACGGAAGATACTGCGGTGGAATCGCGCCGATCGACTGTTCCGAGTCGGGCGATTCCGGTTTCAAGCCCGAACGCACGCGTGGGCCGTCCCACACCGTTCCATACCGTTCCCGTCTGCGGCGAGATGTATGTAATCCCGTCGTTTTTTTGATCCGGGTAACAGCACGGTGCCGACGCGCTACCGCGTGGTCGGTTCGTCCGCCGGCGCTGCAGGCTCCTCTCGCCGCCAGGGTTTTTTCTTCGCCTGCCGAAGCGCGGACGATGGAGATCACCGACGTACGCGTCGAACGGATCGAAGTGCCGCTCGATCGACCGCTTGGCGTCTCCCGGGACCGTGCGCTGTCCGCCCGCGGAGCGGCGTTCGTGGTCGTCGAGACGGACGCGGGCATCACGGGCATCGGCGAGGGCGTGGGGCCGGAGTCGTACATCGTCGAGCGCATCGTCGAAGAGAAGTACGCGCCCCTGTTGCTCGGGGAGGATCCCCTCGACATCGAGCGTCACTGGCAGGCGATGGTGACGGATACGGTGTACAAGGACCGGAAGGGACAGGGGGTTACGGCGGCCAGCGGCGTCGACATCGCGCTCTGGGATATCGCGGGCAAACACCACGGCGTCCCCGTCTACCGTCTGCTCGGCGGGCCGACCGGGGACTCGCTCAAGCCGTACGCGAGCGACCTGTTCTGGCAGGATCCGGAGACGATGGCCGAGCGCGCGGGCGCGTACGTCGACCGCGGGTTCGCGGGCGTGAAGACCCACCTCGGACGCGGCCGAGACGCCGACGAGACGCGGGTTGCCGCGATGCGTGACGCCATCGGCGACGCCGCGTTGATGGTCGACATGAACTGCGGCTACGACCGCCCGGAAGCCCGGCGCGTCGGGCGGATGCTGGAGGAGTACGACGTCTACTGGTACGAGGAGCCGATGACGCCGTACGACGTCGAGGGGCTCGCTGCCCTGCGTCGCGAACTCGACGTCCCCATCGCGACGGGTGAAAACGAGTACACGAAGTGGGGCTTTCACGACGTCCTCGAAGCCGACGCCGCGGACTACGTGATGCCGGACGTGATGCGCTGTGGGGGGATCACGGAGGCGAAGAAGATCTGTACGCTCGCGGAGACGTACAACACGGTCTGTACCCCCCACTGTTTCACCACGGGCGTCGGTCTCGCGGCGACGATGCACGTGATGGCGGCGTCGCCGGCCTGCGAGTGGCTGGAGTTCGACCCCACGGAGTTCGAGGTGTACGAACCACTGTTCGAGACGCCGCCAGAAATCGAGGACGGCCGGATCGCACTCCCCGAGGAGCCGGGACTGGGTGTCCACCTCGACGAAGACGTGATCGGCGAGTTCCGCGTCGACTGATCGGGCCGCCGCTCCGTCGACGCCGTCCCGAACCGAACCGAAACGGCCGCGTTTAAGATGTGGGGACCGATACGAGTGGGTATGGAAAACCGAACCCACGCGGCCGACGCCGTCGCTGGCGACACGGCGACTGTCGCCGGCTGGGTCCACGAAATTCGCGACCTGGGTGGCATCGCCTTCCTGATCCTCCGGGACCGGACCGGAAAGCTTCAGATCAAGTTCGAGAAAGACGAGATGGACGACGACCTGGTCGAGACGGGACTGGGTGTCCACCGCGAGAGCGTCGTCGCCGTCACTGGCGCCGTCGAGGAGGAGCCACGCGCGCCGACGGGACTGGAGATGGTTCCCGACTCCCTCGACGTGCTCGCCGAGGCCGACCCCGAACTCCCGCTCGACCCCTCCGGAAAGGTCGACGCCGAACTCCCCACTCGGCTGGACAACCGCACCCTCGACCTCCGCAAGCCGGAAGTCAAGGCCATCTTCGAGATCCGGAGCGAGATCCTGCGTTCGGTCCGGGAGTACTTCCGATCCGTGGGGAGCACGGAGATCAACACGCCGAAGATCGTCGCCACGGGGACGGAAGGCGGCACCGAACTCTTCCCGATCACCTACTTCGGCAAGGAGGCGTTCATGAACCAGTCCCCACAGCTGTTCAAGCAGCTGATGGTCGGCTCCGGGCTGGAGCGGGTCTTCGAGATCGGTCCCATCTTCCGCGCCGAGGAGCACAACACGCCACGCCACCTCAACGAGGCGACGATGATCGACTTCGAGTCGGCCTTCGTCGACCACCACGAGGCGATGGACGTCTGTGAGGGGACGCTCAAGGCCGCCTACGAGGGCGTCGCCGAGCACTGCGCCGATGAACTCGACCTGCTGGGCTACGACGACTTCGCGGTCCCCGAGGACGACTTCCCGCGACTCACCTACGAGGAGGCCATCGAGCGGATCAACGCGACGGGCGAACTCGACGAGCAACTGGTCTGGGGCGACGACCTGCCGACCGAGGCGGAGAAAGCCCTCGGCGCCGACGTCGGCGGGCACTACTTCATCACCGACTGGCCCTCGGAGATCAAGCCGTTCTACATCCAGGATTACGACGACGACGCCCAACTGTCGAAGGGCTTCGACCTGATGCACCCGCGGATGGAACTCGTCTCGGGCGGGCAGCGCGAACACCGCCACGACGAACTCGTCGCGGGCTTCGAACAGCAGGGGCTCGACCCCGCGCAGTTCGACTACTACACCCGGATGTTCAAATACGGGATGCCGCCCCACGCCGGCTGGGCTTACGGCGTCGAGCGCCTCGTGATGACGATGCTCGACTTGGACAACATCCGCGAGGCCGTCCTGTTCCCCCGGGATCGCCAGCGGCTGAGCCCGTAGGAGCAGGGGAAGCCGCCCGAGCGCGGGGGTGCAGGGAGCGACCGCGTTCACCCGGGATCGCCAGCGGTCGAGTCCGCCGGAGGCGGCTTCAGTTCCCCTGAATCGCGTCGATGACCATCGCCGCGGCGACGACGGCGTCCTTGGGGACGGTACTGGCGTCGTCGATGGCGATGTCGTACCTGTCCCGGAACGAGAACTGGCCGTCGATGCGTCCGACGTGGGCGCCCTGTGCGTCGGTGATCTCGTATTTGTGTGGGATGAGTTCGCCGAACGGCAGGAGGTTCCGCGCGAGTGTCACCACGGCCCCCCGAGAGGTGATCTTCGCGAGCGCTGCCTCCGTCCGACCGTCACGAATCGTCCAGGTGTCCCGGAAGACGGAGTAGTCGTTGTCGAGGATCGCCACTCGGTCGCCCGTCTTCGCGTCGACGATGGCGTAGTTCCCCGCGACATCGAGGATTCCGCCCGCCTTGACGGTGAACACCTCGTTCCCGTCGGCGTCGACGAAGGGAAACTCCTCTTTCAGCTTGAACAGCTTCTGTTTGGCACGGAGGACGAGGTCGCCGTTTCCGTCGTACGCCGCGTACTTGTTGCGGACGAGCGACTGCTCGACGGTGTAGGCGGTTCCGTCCAGTTCGATGGCGGAGAACCCTCGGAGATCGACCGACATACACCGCGTTGGCGGCGTGATCCCTTATCAATGGTGGCTGCGACGGGCGTCGGTCCGTTTCGACAGGGCTTAACGAGTCCCGGCCCCTCGTCGAACCGATGAGCGAGGAGTCAGGGAGCGGCACCGACGGACGCCCGTCGACCGCGTTCGTCCCCGGTCACGTCACCGGCTTCTTCAGCCCCTGTCCCGCCGCCGACCCGGCGATCGCGGGGTCGCGCGGCGCCGGCTTCACCCTCACCGACGGCGTCGAGGTGACGGTCCGGATGACCGACGCCGACGCCGCTCCCGACGGGGACGCGGTCGTCACCCTCGACGGCGACCGCATCTCGATGCCGCCGGTCGAGACGGTACTCGACGAACTCGGGGTAGCCACCCGGGCGCGGGTCGACGCGGAGAGTGACCTTCCCCTCGGGACGGGCTTCGGCGTCTCGGGCGCGATGGCGCTGGGGGCGGCCCTGGCCGCCAACGACCGCTTCGACTGTGCCCGCTCGGCGAACGACCTGGTGACGCTCGCCCATCGCGCGGAGGTGGAGGCGGGGACCGGCCTCGGCGACGTGGTGGCACAGGCCCGCGGCGGCGTCCCGATCCGTCTCGACCCCGGCGCGCCGTTGCACGGTCGCCTCGACGGCGTCCCGACCACCCGGCGCGTGGAGTACGTCACCTTCGGTGACCTCTCGACGGCCGAGGTGCTCGCGGGCGACACGACGCCGCTGGTGCGGGCGGGCGACACGGCGCTCTCCCGACTGATCGAGCGCCCGACGCTCCCGACGCTGGTCGACGCATCGCGGCGCTTTGCCCGCGACGCTGGGCTGCTCACCGATCGGGTCGACGAGACGGTCACCGCCGTCGTCGACGCCGGCGGCGAGGCGTCGATGGCCATGCTCGGCGAGACGGTCTTCGCGCTGGATTCGGGGCTCTCGGACGCCGGATTCGACGCCGAGGCCTGTCGGACGTGTGACGCGGGCGCTCACCTGACGGACTGATCGGCGCGCTTTTTACTCGCCACGGCCACCGACCCGGCATGGCCGAGGGCGACGATATTCCGGTGGACCACCCCCGTCACGACTCGCTGGTGACGCGCCACCGCATCGAGGCGGGCGTCGAAGACGGCATCACCAGCAAACAGGGCCTCATCGCGGAGGGCCGCGGGGAGGCGTTCGACTACCTGCTCGGCGAGCGGACGCTCCCCTCGGCGGACGCGGCGGCGCGGGCGGCCGCCGCCCACCTCCTGCTCGCCCGCCATCCCGTCGTCTCGGTCAACGGGAACACCGCGGCGCTGGTGCCGGACGAACTCGTCGCCCTCGCGGACGCCGTCGGCGCCGACCTGGAGGTGAACCTCTTTAACCGCACCGACGAGCGGATGCGGACCATCGCCGACCACCTCCGCGACCACGGCGCGAGCGAGGTGAAAGGCCTCGACGCCGACGCGCGCATCCCGGGGCTCGGGCACGCTCGCGCGAAGGTCGACGCCGACGGCATCGCCGACGCGGACGTGGTGTTCGTCCCGTTGGAGGACGGCGACCGCGCGGCGGCGCTCGCCGACCTCGGCAAAGTCGAAATCGTGATCGACCTCAATCCGCTCTCGCGCTCGGCACAGGTGGCCGACGTTCCCGTCGTCGACAACATTCTCCGGGCGCTCCCGAACGTCGTCGCCCACGCCCGTGAACTGGCCGACGCCGACCGCGCCGAACTCGACCGGATCGTCCGTGAGTTCGACCCCGACGCGGCGCTCGACGACGCCGAACGCGCCATCCGATCGGGCGAGCTAGCCCGTCGTCGAAGATAGCTGTCGGGGATCGGGGCGCCGTCCGCCGTTGCCCTCCGCCATCCACTGGGCGCCACGCCGCTCCGGGGCGACGAGGTGAGCGAGGGGCGTCCGGGTGAGGGGAGGACGGCGACATCCGTCCCGTCGGCGCGGGGCTACCGCGCGTCACGGAGGGCGCACTCGATCCGATCGAAGCCGGCTTCGAGGCGGTCCACCCCGTTGGCGAAACTCAGGCGGAGGTGGCCTGCGCCGGCCTCGCCGAAGCCGTCGCCGGGCGCGAGGACGACTCCGTACTCCCGGAGGAGCCGCTCCGCCATCTCGCGGCTCGACCCCGGTAGATCGGGCTCCATGAAGGCGTAGAAGGCGCCCTCGGGACGGGGACAGCGTAGGCCGTCGATCCCCGCGACGCGCTCGACCACGTAGTCGCGTCGCTCCCGGAAGGCGTCGTACATCTCGGCGGCCGCGTCGTCGGCGTCGGTCAGGGCCGCCAGGGCCGCGTGCTGGCTCACGCTCGGTGCACAGGAGGTGGTCGACTCCCGAATCTTCGTCGCCTGATCGACAACGTCGGGCGTGCCGGCGAGCCACCCGACACGCCACCCCGTCATCGCGTAGCGTTTCGAACAGGAGTTGACCGTGAGGACGTGCGCCGGAGCGTCCGTCACGGCCGCGACGCCCTCCGGGTCGCGGTCGTAGGAGAGCCCGAGATACACCTCGTCGGCGACGACGTACGCGTCGTGAGCAGCCGCGGCGTCGACGACGGCCTGGACGGCTGCAGGGTCGAACGTCCGTCCCGTGGGGTTGTTGGGCGAGGCGAGGATCACCAGTGCGGTGTCGTGGCCGATGGCGTCGACGAGGCGGTCGGCATCGAGGGCGAACCCTTCCTCGGCGGACATCGGGACTGGACGGGGAACGCCGTCGGCCATCCGCGCCTGCACCCAGTAGTTCGGAAACGCGGGCGTCGGGAAGACCACCTCGTCACCGGGTGAGACGGTACAGAGCGCGGCGAGGTGGAGCGCTTCCATCCCGCCGGTCGTGATCAGCACCTCCCGGTGGTCGACGCGGACGCCGTAGTCGTCGGCCATGTGCTCGGCGACGGCCTCACGGAGCGAGGGGAGGCCGGCGTTCGAGGTGTAGCCGGTGTGTCCCGCCCGCGCCGCCTCGGCGGCGGCCTCGGTGACGCCGGCTGGCGTGTCGAAGTCGGGTTCGCCGACCTCCAGTCGGACGAGGTCACCGCCGACGCTCTCCGCGAGGTCGAACATGTAGCGGATGCTGGATCGCTCGATGGACCGGACGCGGTCGGTCGGGTCGGGAGTCATGTTCGGCGGTGATCCGGTGGAGCGAAAAGGCGTTCGGTCGCGGTCCCCCGTCAGCTACATGCCCCTCGCCGGCGAGGGTGTCGACGTGACGCGAACGTCGCCGTCCACGTACTTCTTCGGCGTCTACCACTGGCGAGAGCGCCTGCGGCGGATCGCCGTCTCGGCTCTCCTCCTCGCGGCGGCCGCCGTTGGGTTCCACCACGGGCGACGCGCACTCAAGTTCGTCGCCGCCGTCGTCGCGGGCGGGGCGCTGTACCGCGGCGGCGACGCGCTCTATCGCCTCCTGTCACCACCGCCGTGGGCGGTCGACCGCGCGAAATACGACACCCTCGCCTCGCTGCTACCGCTCGCTACCGCCGACCACGCGCTCGACGTGGGGTGTGGCTCCGGGCGGTCACTGGTGGGACTGGCCCCTCACCTCCCCGACGGCTGTACGGTCGTCGGTCTCGACGTCTTCGACGACCGGGTGATCCTCGGCAACGGCCCACGACTGGCGCGGCGCAACGGCGCCAGCGCCGGCGTCGACGTCTCGCCCGTCGCCGGTGACGCCTCCCGCCTCCCCTTCGACGACGGCGCCTTCGACGTCGTCACCGCCTGCCGAGTCGCTCACGACGTGCCGCTCGACCGACGCGGCGCCGCCTTCGACGAACTCCGGCGGGTGTGCGCCGCCGACGGGACCGTGGGCCTTCTCGAACTCCCGATCACGCCGGCGGGCGTCACCGACCACGAGGCGTACTGGCGGCGGTGTCTGGAGGAGGCGGGGCTGTCCGTCGAGCGGGTGACGTCGGTCGAGCGACGGCGGCGGTCCGGGGAGCCGTACGTCGCCATCGCGGCGACGCCACGGTGAGTAGCTGACGAGCGGCCGTTTCCCTACAGTCTCACTCGGCGGCGACCGAACAGGGTGGAGGGTGTCGGAGCGTTCGAGATGTTCCCGATCACCCACTCTCGGAGACGCCCCTCCACGGCTACTCGTAATCGTCGCACGCCGAACCGGCGGGCTTTAGGGCCGCATCCACCTGTGAACGCGTATGAGCCACGAGGAATTCCCCACGGATCGGCCGGCGGTGGTGACCTGCGGGTTGCCGTACGCCAACGGCGACCTCCACATCGGGCACCTGCGGACGTACGTCGGCGGCGACGTGTTCGCCCGCGCCCTGCGCAAACTCGGGCAGGAGACGGCCTTCGTCTCGGGGTCTGACATGCACGGGACGCCCGTCGCGGTCAACGCCGAACAGGAGGGCGTCTCGCCCGAGGCGTTCGCCCTGGAGTGGCACAAGAGCTACGAAGAGACGTTCCCGAAGTTCGGCGTCGACTTCGACAACTACGGCCACACCCACGACGCGACGAACGTCGCGACGACGACCGACATCGTCCGGACGCTGGAGGAGAACGGCCACGTCTACGAGAAGGAGATCATGGTGGCCTACGATCCCCGAGAGGAGCAGTCGCTCCCGGATCGCTACGTCGAGGGGACCTGCCCGTACTGCGGCGAGCGCGCCCGCGGCGACGAGTGCGACGAGGGCTGTGGCCGCCACCTCGAACCCGGTGAAATCGAGAACCCGGAGAGCACGATCACGGGCAATCCCGCCGAATATCGGGAACAGACCCACAAGTTCTTCCGCGTCTCGGCGTTCCAGGACTATCTCGGCGAGTTCATCGACCGCCTGGAGGGCACCGCGAACGCGAAAAACCAGCCCCGCGAGTGGATCGAGGGCGAACTCCGCGACTGGTGTATCACCCGCGATATGGACTGGGGGATCGACTACCCGGACGGAGAGCGCGCGGACGACCTCGTTCTCTACGTCTGGGTCGACGCCCCCATCGAGTACGTCTCGTCGACGAAACAGTACACCGAGCGGGTGGGCGCCGACGCGTACGACTGGGAGGAGACCTGGAAGGGCGATGGAGAGATCGTCCACGTCATCGGCCGGGACATCATCCAACACCACACCGTGTTCTGGCCCGCGATGTTGCGCGGTGCCGGCTACAGCGAACCCCGCGCCGTGATGGCGAGTGGGTTCATCACGCTGAACGGCAAGGGCTTTTCCACCTCGCGCAACCGCGCGGTGTGGGCCGACGAGTATCTCGACGAGGGGTTCGATCCCGACCTCCTGCGGTACTACCTCGCCACCAACGGCGGCTTCCAACAGGACGTCGACTTCTCGTGGGACCGCTTCCGTGAGCGTGTCAACAACGAACTCGTGGGGACGGTCGGCAACTTCGCGTACCGCGCGCTCCTTTTCGCCCACCGGGAGTTCGGGGGGACACCGGAGCCCGATGCCGGCCTCTCGGCCGAAGTGCGCGACCGCATCGAGGCGGCAATCGAGGAGTTCACCGCCGCCGTCAACGACTACTCGGTGCGCGAGGCTGGCGACGCCGCCGTCGCCCTCGCGGGCTTTGGCAACGAGTACATCCAGCGCAACGAGCCGTGGAACCTGGTCGACGACGACCCCGAGCGCGCGGCACAGGTGATCCGCGACTGCGTGCAGGTGGCGAAGGCCGTCGCCGTCCTCTTTGCCCCCGTCGCGCCCGGCAGTTGCGAGCGTCTCTGGTCGCAGGTCGGCGGCGAGGGATCCGTCCACGACGTGGCGGTCGACGCGGCGCTCGAACCCCCCGCGGCCGAACTGGACGAACCGACCGAACTCTACGAGAAGATCCCCGAGGAACGGGTCGAGGAACTGAACGCGAAACTGGAAGCGCGCGTTGAGACGGACGAGACGGACGACTCCGAGGAGGCCGACTTCGACGTCGATCCCCTCGAGACCGACCGAATCAGCTTCGAGGAGTTCCAGGACCTCGACGTTCGGGTCGGGAAGATCCTGGAGGCCGAGGGGATCGAGGGTGCCGACAAACTCGCCCGCCTCGTCGTCGACATCGGGGCCGAAAAGCGGCAGATCGTCGCGGGCATCAAGCAACTCCACGACTTGTCTGAGCTCCCGGGGACGCGTGTGATCGTCTTGGCGAACCTAGAGCAGGCCGAACTGTTCGGCGTCGAGTCCAACGGGATGGTGCTCGCGGCCGGCGAGGCGGCCGACCTGCTGACGACGGTCGGCGACGCGAAGCCGGGCGAGCGGGTGCGCTGAATCCCTAGCGATCGTTCGGCCGGTCCCCTTTTTCATCCGACCCGTCGAAAGGCCGGTATGCGACGAGCGAAGATCGTCTGTACGTTGGGGCCTGCCTCCGACGACAGGCAAACGATCCGCGAACTCGCGGACGCCGGCATGGCCGTGGCTCGGCTCAACGCGAGTCACGGCACTCACGAGGACCGAGCCGAGCTGATCGATCGCATCCACGAGGTCGACACGGCGGTCGACGATCCGCTGTCGTCGATGCTCGATCTCCAGGGACCGGAGATCCGGACGGCCGAGATCAGCGAGCCGATCGAGCTGTCCGCGGAGTCGACGGTCCGGTTCGTCGAGGGAGAGTCCGCCACGGCCGACGCGGTTGGCCTCTCTTACCCGATCGACGCGGTCGAACCCGGCGACGCCGTCCTCCTCGACGACGGCCGGATCGAGACGCGAGTCGAGGCAGTCGACGGCGGGACGGTCACTGCCCGTGTCGTCTCCGGCGGCGAGTTGGGGAGTCGGAAGGGCGTGAACATCCCCGGCGTCGACCTCGATCTCGACGTCGTGACCGCCCGTGACCGCCGGGACATCGAGATCGCCGTGGAGGGAGAGGCGGACTTCGTCGCGGCGAGTTTCGTCCGCGACGCCGACGACGTCTACGCCGTCACCGACGCCATCGAGAACGCCGGCGGCGATATCCCCGTCGTCTCGAAGATCGAACGCGCGGGCGCCGTCGAGAACATCGACGAAATCGTCGAGGCGTCCTACGGCGTGATGGTCGCACGTGGCGACCTCGGGGTGGAGTGTCCGCTCGAGGACGTCCCGATGGTGCAAAAGCGGATCATCCAGGGCGCACAGGACGCCGGTGTCCCGGTCATCACGGCCACGGAGATGCTGGACTCGATGGTTCACTCGCGCCGGCCCACCCGGGCGGAGGCGTCGGACGTGGCCAACGCCGTCCTCGACGGGACGGACGCAGTGATGCTGTCCGGCGAGACGGCCATCGGCGACCACCCCGTCCGCGTCGTCGAGACGATGGATCGCATCGTCCGCGAGGTGGAGACGAGCGACGAGTACGCCGAAACGCGCGAGGGGCGGGTGCCGCCGGCGGCGGCGGGCTCCCAGACGGAGGCGCTCGCACGAGCGGCGCGGTTTCTCGCCCGCGACCTCGGCGCCGCGGCCATCGTCGCCGTCTCCGAGTCGGGATACACCGCCCGGGCCACCGCGAAGTTCCGGCCGGCCGTCCCGGTGGTGGCGACGACGCCGCGGGACCGAGTCCGCCGGCAACTCGCGCTCTCGTGGGGTGTCGACGCCCAGTACGCCGCCTACCGTGAGGACATCGAGGGGATGGTTGCCGCTGCCGTCGACGCCGCCATCGACGCCGGGGCCGCCGAGAGCGGCGACACCGTGGTCGTCCTCTCGGGGATGATGACCGAACTCGAGGGGACGAACACGACGAACACGCTGAAGGTCCACGTCGCCTCGGAGACGGTCGCGACGGGTCGAAGCGTCGCCCGCGGGCGGGTCGCCGGTCCCGTCTTCCGCTGTCCGGACGGCGACCTCGCGGGCGCACCCGCCGGCGCCATCGTCGTCCTCCCGGCGACGTTCGACGGCGAGTTCGACGGCGACACCGGCCGGATCGGCGGGATCGTCGACGCTCGACCGGGGATGACGAGCTACGCGGCAATGATCGCCCGGGAGCACGGCGTGCCGATGATCAGCGGCGCGCCCCTCCCGGACGAGGTGGCGGACGGTGCGACGGTGACGCTCCACGCCGACCGCGGTGTCGTCTACGACGGCGACGTGACTCCGCGAGAACACCAGCGATAGTCGGTGGTCGGTGGGTGTCTCCGTTCTCGCGGGGCGGTCGCGAGTCGTACCCCGGTGTTGCCGTGCCGTGCCGTGCCGACGTCTCGCTGCTACACGGTAACGACCACCCTTATCAGTCGCTACCCACTACTCGGGTGCATGAGTGCGCTGTCCGACGACGAGCGCGACGAGGACGAGTCCCCCTGGCGGTTCGGCGTCGACGAGGTTGGCGAGGACGCCCCCGAACCGGAGTCGATCGACCCCGAGACGCCGGAACTGGAGAACACCGCCTTCGTCCTGCTCGGTGTGGCGCTCTCGGGGCTCATCTTCTATGCCGCGTTCGCGAGCCTGTGACTGGCCGGCGTCGGCGCTCGCGCGAACGCGATCGATCCGATCTTCGGCCGCAGCCGACAGTATAAACGCCTCCGGCCCAAACGTCGGCGCATGGTCGTATCGACGGGCGTCCTCCAACTCGGGGTCGATCTCGGTCCGGAGACGTTGCCGCTCCTGTTGATCGTCGCGGGACTCGGGCTCTCGATCGCGGAGGCGATGGCTCCCGGCGCCCACTTCGCGGTCCTCGGCGTCGCCCTCCTCGCGGCAGGGATCGTCGGCCTCCTCCTCGGGCCGTTGGCCGGCCCCGTCGCTCTCGCCGTCCTCGTTCTCGTCTTCGGGAGTCTCGCCCTCGTCGGCTACAGGCGGTTCGACATCTACGGCGACGGCGCCGCGGGGCAGACGAGCGACTCGGATTCGCTCCGTGGCCGGACGGGTCGGGTGACCGAACGCGTCACGCCCCAGTCCGGGAGCGTCAAACTCGACCGCGGCGGCTTCAACCCCAACTACGCGGCCCGCTCCATCGACGGCGAGATTTCGGTCGGCACGGAGGTGTTGGTGATCGACCCCGGCGGCGGCAACGTGTTGACGGTCGCGTCGCTCGACGAGGTCGAAGACGACATCGACGCCGAACTGGCACAGGGGCGGGCGGCAGCCGATACCGAGGACGAGGCCGAAGCGGAGACCGAACAGACGGAGACGGACACCGACCGCGACGGCGAACCCGAACGCGCCTAGCGGCCGGCACCGTGGCGTTTAAATCGCGGCCGCTCCGAACGGACCACAATGGCTTTTGAGGAGCTGCTGAGTGATCCGGTGATCCAGAAGTACCTCCACGAGCTCGTCGGACCGACGGGGATGCCGGTCGCGGCCGCGCCGCCGGACGGGGAGGTGACAGACGAGGAACTCGCCGAGGAACTGGGCCTGGAGCTCAACGACGTGCGCCGCGCCCTCTTTATCCTCTACGAGAACGACCTCGCCAGCTACCGCCGCGTCCGCGACGAGGACTCCGGGTGGCTCACGTATCTGTGGACGTTCGAGTACGAGAACATCCCGGAGAACTTAGAGGAAGAGATGTACCGCCTGCTCGACGCCCTGGAGGAGCGCCTGGAGTACGAGCGGACCCACGAGTTCTACCTCTCGGAGCCCGCGGGGATCCGCTTCGAGTTCAGTGAGGCGATGGAGTTCGACTTCCAGTGTCCGGAGACGGGCGCACCGCTCGAACCGATGGAGAACGACGACCTCGTCGAGGCGACCGAACGCCGCATCGAGGAACTCCGGAACGAACTCAACGTGGACGTCATCCGCTGATGGTCGTTCTCGCAACCAAGTGCTACGTCGAGGGATCGGCTCGGAAACGGGCGCTGGACGGGATGGACGCCCTGGTCGACAACGCCATCGGCGAACTCGACGCCTCGTGGGAAGTTGGGGTTCGTCACGACGACTTCGTCTCGGTGACGATCACGGGCGACGACGCGGTCGTCGCCCGCAACGTCCTCGGCGAGGAGTGGGGCACGGTCGGCACGGGATTCGAGGACGGCGAGACGTACGTCGGCACCCTCGAATCGTGGGACGACGAGGGGTTCGTACTCGACGCGGGCGAGCCGATCCGGCTCCCCGCCGACGAACTCGGCCTCGGACCGGGGACGCCAGCCCAGATCCGGGACCGGTTCGGCCTCGTCCAGCATCTCCCGATGCGCTTCGTCGCCGGCGACCCACCCCGACTGGCGGACACGGAGCGCGACCGCCTATTCGGGTGGACCCGCGGCGACAGCGGCCGACTGAACGTCAACAGCGCCACGCGGGGGGAGGTGCGGGCGACGCTGAACCGCGCGGGCCACGCCCGCGACGTCGTCACCGTCGAGCGTTTGGGGCTGCTCGAACAGAGCGTCGTCTGCGCGGAGGGGACCGACCCGCCGGGCCTGCTCGCCAGCGTCGGCGAATACTTGCCCGCCGAGCTCAAATGTGTCGTCCCCTGACCGATGAACCGTCGGCATCTGCTCCCGTTCGCGCTCGTCGTCCTCGTGTTCACTTCCGGCTGTGCCGGCTTCTTCGGCTCCCAGTCGGTCTCCGACGACCGACTCGACGAGGACCCGCCCGCCCCGTACGTCTGGGACAGCGACGCGAACGCCCATATCACGATCACGGAGAACGCCCGGTTTCAGGCGGTATATCGGCTGAATCGCACGTCGATTGAGCTGTTCCGTCGCGACGGATTCGGCGGCCGTAACGCCATCCCCGTCTCGGCCGTCCGCTATCGCTACTCCAACGGCACCGTCATCACGGGCACGGAGCTCCGGGAGCGTGGCGGTGCCGTCGATCGGTCGCGCTCGCGTGTGTCGGTCACGCTCCCCTCGGACGCCGAGGGTGGGAAACTCGCGTTCACCTCCGACAGCACGCCCAAGCGGTTCAGCCTCCCGACGTTCGTCAACGGCTCGTACGCGGTCGTCCTGCCACCGGACCGCCGCGTCGAGGTGTTCCCGTTCGGGAAGGTTACCCCCGGCAGCTACGAGGTCGAGACGGCCGGTGACCAGCGGATCGTCCGCTGGGACAGCGTCGAGACCGACTCCATCTCGGTCCAGTTCTACCTCCAGCGCGACCTCTACATCTTCGGCGGCGCGGCGGCGATTCTCGCCGTCGTCGGCGCCGTCGGCCTCCTCTACTACAAGCGCCGGATCGACGCTCTCCGGGAGCGACGCGAGGAACTCGGCCTCGACGTAGAGACCGAGGACGACGAGTTCGGCGACGACCCGCCGCCTGGGATGGGGTGACCGCCGCGGGACACGACTGTTTTCAACCCCCGCCACGTACGACGCCCCATGCGAGTCGCGGTCGTCACCGTCGGCGACGAACTGCTGTCCGGGGACACGGTCGACACCAACGCATCCTGGCTGTGTAACCGTCTCGACGGCCGCGGCGTGGCCATCGAACGGATCACGACCGTACCGGATCGAATCGCCGACATCGCGCGCGTGGTCAACGAACACCGCGCGGAGTACGACGCCGTGATCGTCACCGGTGGCGTGGGGCCCACTCACGACGACGTGACGATGGACGGCGTCGCGGCCGCGTTCGGACGCGAGGTGATCCCCAACGAGGACGCGGCGGCGTGGATCGCCGACCACGGCGACTACGCCGCGGCGGACCTCACCGAGGGGACGACACATCTCCCCGCGGAGGCGAGGATGCTCCCCAACCCCGAGGGCGTCGCACCGGGGGCGGTCGTCGGGAACGTCTACGTCCTGCCGGGCGTACCGGCGGAGATGAAGGCGATGTTCGAGACGGTAGCCGAGGAGTTCGAGGGCGATCCGACCCACGTCGAGGAGGTGCGGACGAGCGAACCCGAGAGCGCGCTGCTCGACCGGATCGAGGCCGTCCGCGAGGCGTACGACGTGACGATCGGCAGCTATCCGGGCGAGGACGTGCGCCTGAAGGTGATGGCGGCGGACGCGGAGACGGCGGTCGAAGCCGCCGCCTGGCTCCGCGAGCGCGTCGAGCAGTGATCCCGGCTACCGGTAGAGGTACAGTAGCCAGAGAACGGTGACGAGGAGGCTCACGAGCAACACGGCCGCACCGGTCTCCGCGATAGGGAGCGGTTCTCCGGACTGAAGCGGGAGCATATCCGTCACTTTCCGTGGGAGTCGCTTAAGCTTTGATAGGGCGAGTCGCCGACGCTTTTGCCCGCGCCCGCGTAGCCACGATCATGCGACTCGGCTTCGTGGTCAATCCCATCGCCGGCATGGGGGGACGCGTCGGTCTGAAAGGTACGGACGGCAAAGTCACGGAGGCGCGCGCTCGCGGCGCTACGCCGCGGTCGCCGGACCGCGCCCGACGAGCCCTCACGGCCATCGCCGACCGGCTTCCGGACGTGACGCTGTTGACCTGGGATGAGCCGATGGGTGCGGCCCTCGCGCGCGAGGTGGGGTTCGACCCGACGGTGCTCGGACGGCCGGAGGGGTCTGAGACGACGGCCGCGGACACCCGTGGGGCCGTTTCGGCGTTCATCGACGCCGACGTCGATCTGATCTGTTTCGTCGGTGGCGACGGCACCGCCGCGGACGTGGCCGAGGCACTGGAGGGTACCGACACGCCGATGCTCGGGATTCCAGGCGGCGTGAAGGTTTACTCCTCGGTTTTTGCCGTCTCGCCGGAGGACGCCGCCGACGTGATCGCTTCCTTCGAGCGGACCGAACGACGTGAGGTGATGGACATCGACGAGGACGCGTACCGCGAGGGGTCGGTGAATCCCGAACTCCGGGCGGTCGCACGGGTGCCGGTCGGCGAGGATCTGCAGTCGTCCAAGCAGACGGGAAGCGGGAACGTTGAGGCGGTCGCCGAGGGGTTCGCCGAGGCGGTCGAACCGGGCGTCACCTACGTCCTCGGGCCCGGCAGCACCGTCGGAGCGATCAAGGAGGCGCTCGGATTCGAGGGATCGCCCCTCGGCGTCGACGTGTGGCGTGACGGCGAAGTGTTGGCACGCGACGCGAGCGAGACGGAGATTCTCGACGCGCTGGGGGATCGAAACGTGATCGTCGTCTCACCCATCGGCGGGCAGGGGTTCGTCTTCGGGCGCGGAAATCCCCAACTCTCGCCGGCGGTGATCAGGCAGTGTGAAATCGACGTGGTCGCCTCGCGGTCGAAACTCGACGACATCGGCACGCTCCGTGTCGACACCGACGACCCAGCTCTCGACGAACAGCTCCGGGGCTGGACGCGCGTCCGCGTCGGCCGGTTCGAGTCCCGGTTGCTGGAGATTCGGTGAAACTGCCACACATAAACATCTATCATTAGATATAATGGCGTATAGTCAAGGTTAAGGTCAATGAAACACCTATCCATGGTATGGAAACACGCAAAGTGCAACGGTTGGGCCCATCGACGCTGGCGATGACACTTCCGGCGGAGTGGGCCAAAGAGCACGACGTCGAGAAGGGTGACGAGGTGTCGCTTCGGATGGGCGGCAAGGGGACGCTGACAGTTCTGCCGGAGTCGGCGAGCACCGAGGGCTCGACGGCGACGATTCACGCCGACAACCTCGACTCGCGGGCGCTCGAACGCGCCATCGTCGCCCAGTACGTCCTCGGCCGCCGGGTCATCCACATCCAGAAGTCCGAGGGGGCCCTCGACAGCGAGCACATCAACGCGGTCTATCGCGCGGAGACGCAGTTGATGGGGTTGGGCGTCATCGAGGAGACGCCGGAGCGCATCGCGATCCGATGTTCGGTCGACCCCGAGGACTTCACGCTCGACAACCTGCTCGAACGCCTCGAAAACACCGGAAGCACGATGCGTGGCGAGTCGATCAAGGCCATCGCCCACGGCAACGCGGATCTGGCCGAACGTGCGCTCAACCGTGAGCGCCAGGCGAACAAGATTTTCGTCCTTCTGCTTCGCCTCATCTTCATGGCCTACCAGAATCCGAACCTTGCGCGGGCGGTCGGCCTCCAGTCCGGGTTCCCGCTCATCGGCTACCGTTCGGTCGCGAAGAACCTCGAACTCACTGCCGACAACGCCGAGGACATCGGTAACATCGCGCTGGACGCCACGGACAACACCCTCGACGTGGACGGGTCGACGATGCGGCGCATCCGCGAGTTCACCGACCAGGTCGACGAGATCACCGCCACGGCGGTCGAGGCGGTCGTCGAGCGCGACTACGACAAGGCTATCGCAGTCGGGCGGATGTACGAGGAGATCACCGACCGCGAGATGGAACTGATCCGGAGCCTCCCGGACATGAAGAAAGTCGAACTCCTGCGGACGCGGGAAGTGCTCGTCAGCCTCCAGCAGACCGCACAGTACGCCATGCGAAACGCGGAAATCGCGGCCAACCTCGCGCTCAACGAGGAATCCGAACACGTCACCATCGAGTGACTGCCGCGAGCGCGCTTCCTACCGCACCGGCGCGACCGGCACCGCGTCGGCGTGAGCGCCGACGGAGAGGAGACCGCCGTCGTCGGTCGGGGGCGGTGTGGGCGTCGGCGCCTCCGTCGCCGTCTCAGTCCCCTCGGTGCCGTCGAGGAGACTACCATCGTCGTTCGGTGTCGGTGTCGGTGTCGGTGTCGGTGTCCCCGTCCCACCGTCGCCGTCGAGGAGGCCGGCGTCGTCATCCTCTCCCGGCGTCGCCGTCGGCGTCGGCGTCGACGTTTCCGTTCCATCCTCCCCGTCCGCCGAGCCGTCGTCCGCTTTGTTGTCGAAGATGTCCGTCTCGATGGTCCGGGTGTAGGTCAGCGGGTCGAGCGGTATCTCGACCGTTCCCGACGGGAGTTCGACCCGTGCCGAGAAGTCGATGCGGAGTTCGGTCACCTGATCGTTCCGCAGGTGGCTCACCCACCACTCGTCGATGTTCTCGTTGTTCAGCGTCGTCGTCGCCTCGATGGTTCGGGTTTCGCCAGGCGGGATCACGCCCCGATCCTCGGTCGCTCCGGTCCCCATCTCGACGCCGTTCATCGTCGCTCGGTAGCCGAGTTCGGAGACGGGAATCGGGTAGGAGTTGGGGTTGTGGACGACGAACTGCATGTCGATGTGGGTCGCCGCGGCGTCGACGTCGCCCCACTCGGCGCTGGTCTCCCGGATGACCAGGAGCGGCCCACCGGTCGGCGACGCGCCGACGGGACGATCCTCGGTGGAGTTGAACGCCGAGATGATGTCCGTCTCGATGGTTCGGGTCACCTGCGGCGCGCCGAAGGAGGCGCCGAGCAGGGAGGAGTGGACGTCGGCGTTGACGGCGAGTTCCGTCCGCTCGCCGTTGCGGACGTGACTCACCCACCACGGGGGGATGCGCTCGTTCGCGAGGGTGGTCGTCATCGGGATCGTGGATCGGCCCGACGCCATCGAGACGCCCGCCTTGGTGCCGTTGGCCATCCGGATGCCGTTCAGGTCGATGGCGTAGTCGACCGTGAGGCCGCCGAGGCTGGCGCCGACGGGGTTCGGGTTCCGCACCGTCAGGTCGCTTTCGATGACCGTCGTCGTCTCGTTGACCTCGCCGAATCGGTTGTCGACGTCGGTGACGGTCGGCTGGCCGAACACGAAGAAGACGACTCCCGCCAACAGGAGAACGGCGACGACGGTCATCGCGACAGCACGTCTGGTGGACGACACGAATCGCCGGAGCCGATCGAACATACGAGTCGAACGGAGGCCGGCAGACATACCGCTTGTGGCTTTCCGACCGGCGTGGCCGCCGAAATCGCCCACGAGACTTTTTAACCCCTCGGTCGTAACCCGCAACCGCTCCGAATGTCTCGACACGCAGCTAGACCTCCCGGTGACCGGGCCGACCTCGAATGGTGCCACGAGGCGGTGCAGGGCGTCTCCCGAACGTTCGCGCTGACCGTCGACGTGCTCGACGAACCGATGGCGTCGTACATCTGTATCGGCTACCTCCTCTGTCGCGTTCCGGACACCATCGAGGACGCGGATCACATCCCACCGGCCGAACAGGCCCGACTCCTCCGCGAGTACGACCGGGTACTCGACCCCGACGACGGGACCGACGCCGACGCGTTCCGGGCGTCGGTCGACGAGTGGCTTCCGGACTCGGACTCGGAGGCCCGCTCCGAAGACTGGACCGTCGTCGCCAGCACGCCACGGATCGTCCGCACCTTCGAGGCGCTCCCCGACGACGTCCACGAGGCGGTCACGCCGCCGGCCCGCGAACTCGTCCAGGGGATGGCGATGTTCGTCGAGCGCTACGCCGACGAGGGAGGGCTCCGCATCCAGTCCCGCGAGGAACTGGAGGAGTACTGTTACTACGCCGCCGGCACCGTCGGCAACTTGGTCACCAACCTGCTGGCGCGCGGGGATCTGAGCGAGGGGCGTCGCGCCCGACTCTACGACACCGCCGAGGAGTTCGGCCTCCTGCTCCAGTTGGTCAACGTCGCCAAGGACGTCTACGACGACTACACCGAGGAGGACAACGTCTACCTGCCGGCGGAGTGGCTCGCGGCCGAAGGCGTCCCGCAGGACGAGGTGGTCGCCCCCGAACACGAGTCGGGGGCGGCTGCGGTCGTCCGGCGAACCGCCCGCCACGCGCGTTCCTTTCTCGACGACGCCCAGACGTATCTGGAGACGGTGCCAACGACCGACGGCAACACCGTCGCCGCGTGGGCCATCCCCTTCCTGCTTGCGGTCGGGACGCTCCGCGAACTCCTCTCGCGCCCCGAAGACGCCCTCTCCGACGCCGGCGTGAAGATTTCCCGCCAGGAGGTGTTCGCCGTCGTCACGGAGATGACGGGCACCTCTTCCGGATCGCTCGCCGACCTCCGGGAGACGGTCGCCGGCCAGCCGTACCACCGGGCGCGCGGGCAGGCGGACTAGGTCACCACCGCGTAGGTCAGCAGGAACCCGAAGTAAATCGCTACGACTCCTGCGAGCGCGAGGAGCCTGTACCGGCGGAGTCCCTCCACCTCCGACTCGTGGGCCGACTCGTAGGCCTGCCGTTCCGCCTCCGACAGCGACGCCGCGTGCGCGAGGCCGCGGTGGAGCGCCAGGTGTTGCTCGTCGGCGAACGGCCGCCCACAGCGGTCACAGACGTGGGGCGTCGCGTCGGGGGGGACCTCCGTCTCCGGTTCGGTGTCGGTGTCGGTCACGATCACGAGGCGATAAAGGGCGGTGCGACGTACGGTTCGGTGACGATCCAGAGGCTGAGCATGGTGTATCCGATCATGACTGCGGTGACGCCGTACTGACTCCGCACGGCCTGCAGTCGCGAGGGAAACAGGTCGTAGGCGGTGGCGTGGGCCACCCAGACCGCGAGCAAGTGTCCGAGGAGGACGAAAGCGAGTTCGAGGCCGCCGAACCAGCCGGGAAGCCCGGCGAGCTGTGGCGGCGACGGCGGCGGCGACAGCGGCGCGGCCGCGACGGCGGAGAGCGTCGGCGCGAGCACGAGCACCGATCCGAGGTTGTGCGCGAGGTGATAGCCCGCGGCGATGGGGAGCAGCGAGGGAGCGAACCGCCGGGCGAGGTACGTCGTGGAGAGATAGGTGTCCGCCTGCCGGCGCCCCGCCCGCGCCGCCACGCGATAGACGAGGTAGAAGGCGGCTGCACCGACGAGATAGGCCCCGAGGTAGACGACGACCGGTGGGACGCCGACGCCGACGACGGCGCTCGCGCCGCTCGCCCACGGGCCGGTAGCGACGAAGCCGTCGTACGTCGTGACAAAGAGGAGGGTGACGACGAACGCCACGTCGTCACGGCCGTCGAGGACGGTGTCGGGGAGCGCGCCGCCGGGGAGGCGCAGGCGGGGACGGCCGTCGACGACGCCGACGGGTGCGAGGCGGCCGTAGAGGTGGAACGCGCGAGCGAGTGGGTCGACGCGCTCGAACCAGGTGTCCGGGCCGACGACGACGGCGCCGCCGACGGTGACGAGGGTGTACGTCGCGAGCACCGCCGCGAGCAGTCGCGGGTCGTCGGCGAGCGGCGACACCACCTCGATCCAGACGAGCAGAAGGAGGCCGGCGATGCTCGGCCACGCACCCAGCCGATCGGGGTACGACCGGTCGAGCGACGGGAGCGCTTCGGCGAGGGTCCGGAAGGGGTTGAGCGTCGGCCACGAGTTCCCCAGCAGGTACGTGGAGGCGACGTATCCGCCCCACCACGCCACCCAGACGACGAGGATGGCGAGGTTGCGGACGCCGTCGGCCCGGTCGAGAAAGCCTACGAGAAGCGTCAGGGCGAGGACGGCGACGGCGGCGAGGCGGGCGAGTACGCGGAGGGCGCGGCCGGGACGGGGCAGCGACCACGTCCAGTCGTGGACCGCGGCGACGAGTCGACGGTCGGTGACGAAGCTAGCGAGCAGGAAGGAGACGCCGACGACGCCGCCTCCCGTGAGCAGGAACAGCCACGTCGGCACGGCGATCGGATCGCGCGTGGCTCGGAGACTCCCGCTGTGGGCGGCGGCGACGCCGACCGACGTCGACAGGCCGACTGCGACGACGAGGACGAGGCGGATCGTCCGACGTCGTCCGCAGCGGACCGGATTCGGGACCATCGTTCCCGGGTTGGCGCGTCGGTCAGGAGTAGCTTCCGAAAGCACGCCGTCGGAGTGGTTGGGAGGATTTTTGGTAGTTGAATCGCAACGGAGGGGTATGAGCACGGATCACGGTGACGATCACGGACATCACCTCCCGGCCGTCGAGGACTGGCCCCGGGGGTTCGGGGAGGCGAGTTGGTGGCCGTTCATCACGGCGTTGGGCGCCGGCGGCATCTACCTGGCCGCCGCACTCTACATCGTCGCGGGCGGCGACGAATCGACGATCGACCCCATGTTCGCACCGCTCGCGACTGCGGCGAGCGTCGGTACGTTCCTGCTCGGTCTCTACGGGTGGGTGTACCACGCCTTCGTCGTCGAGTTCTGGTCGGGCGGCGTCAACGAGACGGGAGCGAGCGCGCTCCGGTGGGGGATGATCGCCTTCCTCGGCTCCGAACTCGCCACGTTCGGCGCGGTGTTCACCTACTACTTCTTCATTCGTGCGGGAACGTGGCCGCCGGGTGAACTCCCACACTTGACTGGGTCGCTCGTCATCATCAACACCGTCATCCTGGTGGCGTCGAGTCTGACACTCCACTGGGCACACATCGCCATCCGGAAGAACGAGCACCGGAAGTTCGTCCTCGGACTGCTGGCGACGCTCCTGCTCGGCGTGGTCTTCATCGGCGGGCAGGTCTACGAGTATTACGAGTTCATCGTCCACACCGAGTTCACCATCACCTCCGGGTTGTTCGGCTCGGCGTTCTACGGGCTAACCGGGCTCCACGGCCTCCACGTCTCCCTCGGCGGCGTGTTGCTGGCCATCGTCACGATTCGTGCGCTCGCGGGGCAGTACTCCGCCGAGCGTCACGTCTCGGTCAGCACCGTCTCGATGTACTGGCACTTCGTCGACGTCGTCTGGATCTTCCTGGTCGTCATCCTGTACGCCGGCGGATCGCTCGGCGCCTGATCGGTCACCCGCCGCCGTGGATTTATATGCTCTCACGCGACAGTCGTGGGCATGGAGGATCTCGATCAACTCGTGTCGTCGCTTACGCCCCGTGAGGAGAACGACGAGATCAAACTCTACCAGAACACCGTCTCGGTCGCGTGTCCGGTGTGTGAGGAGCCGTTCGACGACCTCGTGGTGTGTAAGAGTCAGGCGACCAGCCTCGAACAGATCGAACCGCTCGACATCTGTGTCACCGTCCACGACGAGAGTCCGCTGTTGTTCACGCACAAACACGCCTGATGGCACGTGAAGTCACCCACACCGCGACCGGCCCGCGAATCGTCACGCCCGAGGATATCGACGACGAGAAAGGCGACGTGGCCATCTGTCTGTGTGGGCTGAGCGAGTCCTACCCTTTCTGTGACGGCTCCCACGAGCGGGCCGAAGGCGAGGACTCCGACGAACTGTACAAGTACGTCGACGGCGAGCGTCGCCGGGTCTCCGTCGTCATCGAGGACTGACATCACCCGCCCGTCGCTTCCGGTGCCGTGGCCCGCCCACGATCCGCGGGAGACGGTCACGACTCTTCCGTGAGCGGCGGTGTCGCTTCCGCTCTCCGGGGGCCGGAAAGTATTTGGCTCGCTTTCCTCCATCCCTACACAAATGGAGGGCGAGATTCTCGACACGGTGACCGAGTGGGGAACCCGTTCCGTCGCCGACGGCGTCAGCGGGCTGTACGAGCTGGCTGACGGGAAGTTCTCCGGCGCCGTCACCGACGGAACGGCGTGGGCGTTCGTCCTCAACGGTCGCTTCGTCGGGGTGTTCGACGGCGATATCCAGGAGTTCGAGGGTGCCTCGCTGACGGCCTACACTGCCCCCGACGTGTCACTTCCGCTCCTGTATGCCATGCAGGCTCGGGGCGGTGAGGTCCGGGGTCAGTACTACTCGAACGACACGCCGCTTTCCGAACTTGACGCCACCCTCTCGTCCGGTAGCTTCGTCGGCTACGTCGAACTCTCCGAGAACGTACTCTCCGGCGACTACTACGTCGTCTACTACGGCGGCCGGTCGCTCCCCGTGGCGTTCGTGGGGAACAACCGCCGCCTCCTCTCCGGCGACGAGGCGTTCGAACGCGCCGCCGACGAGGTGGGCATCTACTCCGTCGTCGACGCCGACGTCGAGGTCGTCGAGCTTCCGGAGCGACCGGCGGGGTCGGTTGCGCCCGCTCCGAACCCGGAGCAGGAATCCGAATCGGCACCGGAGCCCGAACCGGAGTCCAAACCGGAGCCGGACCGGGAACCGACTCCCGGCGACGCCACCGCGGACATCGACGACGGCGGCGAGTCGGCGACCGACGTCGCGACGGATGTGACGGAGGCAGGTGCCTCCGACGCCGACGACTTCAGTTCGCTCGGCGAACTGTCCGGCGTCGAGGACGACACCGCCACAGTCGACGGGTCGGAGCGCGGCGCGGTCGAAGCCGACGGGACGGCACGTCCCGATGCGGCGGCTGACACCGACGCCGACACGAAGGCTGACGCCGACACGGAGGCTGACGCCGGCCTCGACGTGGAGATGGACGCCGACGCTGGCGTGGTGGCCGACGCGGGCGTAGCGGAGGACGCCGACGTGGAGTCCGCGACGGCCGGCGCATCGCCCGGGGAGGCGTCGCCCGACGAACTCGCCCGCCTCCGGCGCGAACTCGACGCGGTGCGGGAGACGAAGGCGGAACTGGAGGACGAACGCGATCGGATCGCCGCCGAGCGCGACGACCTCCAGGCGGAGGTCGAACGTCTCCGCGACCGGGTGGCCTCGCTCGAGTCCGAGGTCGAACGGCTCGAAGCCGACGCCGCCCCGTCGTCGCCGGAGCGGACGCTCACTCCGGACGAGGCGCTCTCGGGGACGAACCTGTTCGTCCGGTACGAGGACAAGACCGACGGAACGCTCGACCGCGCCGCCGAGGGGCGCATCTCGGAGGAGGAGCTCCGAGACAACCTCCGGCTCGACTACCACACCGAGTTCGAAGCCGAGGGCGTCGCGGTCGATGGCCGGTCCTTCGACGCGTTCCTCCGTTCGACCCCCGAACACCAGTTCACCGAGTGGCTGCTGACCGCGCTCGTCTACGAGATTCGTCGGACCGACGTCCGTCCGAAGCTGTCGAAGCTGTACGAGGCCATCTCGTCGGTCGCCCGGATCGACTTCGACGGCGAGGTAGAGATCGAAGTGGAGCGCCCCGACGGCGAACGGGAGGCTACCCTGGAGACGTTCGACGTAGTGTTTCGGAACAAGATGGGCGATCCGCTCTTCGTGGCGACGTTCGAGGACTCCCGAGACCCGACTCACGCCGGGCCGGTCCAGTCGCTCGTCGACGGCGCGCGATCGGTGAGCGAATCGACCGAATCCCTCGCGGCCGCCTTCGCCGTGACGACGAGTTTCTTCGATGGCGACGCGATGGAGTTTGCGGTCGACGCCACTCGTGGGGGACTGTTCAGCCGGAGTTCGAGGAAAAGCTACGTCAAACTGTCACGAAAAGCCGGCTTTCACCTCTGTCTGGTCGAAGCACGAGACGGAGACTTCTTCGTGACCGTACCGGATCTCTAACTCTGGATCTCGGCCGTTTCCTCGATCTTCATCGAGTCGAGTTTCTCGACGATCGCGTCGATCTTGTCGTCGAGTTCGTCGACGAAATCCGCGGTGTCCTCGGTGGTGATGGCCCCCTGACTCGACGGTTCGATGAGGTTCTCCTCCTCGAGGACTCGCAGGGAGTATCTGACCTTGTGGTGGGGGTATCCCGTCTCGTTGGACATCTTCACGATACCGATCGGTTCGTTCCCGATGACCATCTTCAACACCTGAAGATGGCGTTCGAGCATATCGACTTCTTTCTCGAGCCTGTCTATCATGACACTTGTTAACTTGTCTTTGCGGGTTTTAAATGTTGTTGTGAGATCCGGCGCGCGAGAACCGTTGCCCGAACGTGCGGGATGAGAGTAGTTAACGGTTCGGGTCGTGATCGAGCGTCGTCGATCCCGGCGTGAGCGGATCGTAATCGGTTTAGCGAGTCGGGTGGAACCTCCGGTCGGATATGACTGTCACCATCGTCGGATCCCAGCTCGGCGACGAGGGCAAAGGCGCCCTCGTCGACCTGTGGGGTGGGAACGCCGACATCGTGGTCCGGTATCAGGGCGGGGACAACGCCGGCCACACCGTCGTCGAAGGCGGTGAGGAGTACAAACTCTCCCTGGTCCCGAGCGGCGCCGTCCGGGGGAAAGTCGGGGTACTCGGCAACGGCTGCGTGGTCAACCCGCGGACGCTGTTCGACGAACTCGACACGCTCCGTGACCGGGGGCTCGACCCCGACGTGCGCGTGGCGCGTCGCGCCCACGTCATCATGCCGTATCATCGCGTCCTCGACGGCATCGAGGAGGAGGCGAAAAGCGACGACGACCTGGAGGCCGGCACCACGGGCCGGGGAATCGGCCCGACCTACGAGGACAAGGTCGGCCGGCGGGGGATCCGGGTCGGCGACCTGCTCGACCCCGACGTGCTCCGGGACCGTCTGGAGTACGTCGTTCCCCAGAAGCGCGCGGTCGTCGAGGACGTCTTCGGCATGACGGCCGGCGAGGAGTTCGACATCGACGCGCTCCACCAGGAGTTCGCGGCCGTCGGTCGGCGCCTCGACGAGGAGGGAATGACCGTCAACGCCGGCGACTTCCTCGGGGACGAACTCGACGACGGCGCGAACCTGCTGTTCGAGGGCGCCCAGGGCACGTCCATCGACATCGATCACGGCATCTACCCCTACGTCACCTCTTCCAACCCCACCGCCGGCGGCGCGTCGACCGGGACGGGCGTCGGGCCGACGGTGATCGGCCGGGGTGAGGTGGTCGGCATCGTGAAGGCCTACCTCTCCCGGGTCGGCACCGGCCCGCTCCCGACGGAACTCGACGGCGAGGACGAGGATCTGGCCGACTACATCCGCGAGAAAGGCGGCGAGTTCGGAACCGTCACTGGCCGACCACGCCGGATCGGCTGGCTCGACGTCCCCATGCTCCGCCACGCCGCGCGCGCCAGCGGCTTCACCGGCATCGCGGTCAACCACCTCGACGTGCTGGCCGGACTGGACGAGGTGAAGGTGGGCGACGCCTACGAACTCGACGGCGAGCGTCTGGAGACGATGCCCGCGACGACCGAGCGGTGGGCCGACTGCGAGCCGGTTCTGAAGGAGTTCGAGCCGTGGCCCGAGGTGGATTGGCCCGCCGTCGCCGCCGACGGCTACGACGCCCTTCCCGATGGTGCGCGGGCGTATCTCGACTACCTGTCCGAGGAGGTCGGTGCATCCGTCTACGCCGTCGGCGTCGGTCCCGACCGCACCGAGACCATCGAACTCGTCGATCCCTTCGAGCGCGACGCCTGAGACGAGTCGCCGTGTTCGGCCCCCGGCGGTTCGCCGGCGCGGTGGGCCGAATCGTCCATACCGCCCCACAACCGGCCGTACGATCCGTCGACGGGGCAATCGTTTTAGCCTCCGCTCGTCCACGTACACGCATGGTCACCACGACCGAGCGGGACGGCATGACGTGGTACGAGTGTGAGGTCTGTGGGATGCTGTTCGACTCCCGGGAGGACGCGAACCAGCACGAGGAAACCTGTGACGACGAGAGCGCCGATCCCTCCTACCTGCAGTAGCTATTCGACCAACTCGTAGGACTCCTCGCCCCAGTCGTCCTCGACGAACACGAACACCCGCCCGCGGGCCACGTCGAGGTCGGCCTGAATCCGACACCGCATTCCGTCGGGTGTGGCGACGGTCACTCCCGGGAAAATCTCCTCGGCTTCCCCTCCGTCGAGGACGATCCGTCCGACGCCGGTCGACTCCAGGATGTCGTCGTGGGTCTTGCGGTCGTTGACGTACATCATCACGCCCTCGGTCCCCTCGGGATCGGTCACGAGGACGTGTACCTCCTTGCCCGGTCCGGTCGTGAGCGTCTCCGACACCGTCTGTGGAACTCCCCGATATAGCGTCGTCCGGCCGTCGAGGTACTCCACCTGCACGCCCTCCTCGAGCAACTCGATCGGGAGCGTGCTCGGCGCCACGTCGCTACGGATAGTCATACACACGGTACCGCTCGCCGGGACAAAAACGTCGCGCCACGCGCTCCGGAGGGATACGATTATGTCGCTCCACTCCCTCCGGCCGAGCGTGTCCGTCTCCAATCCCGCCTGGCGAACCGCGGCCGCCACCGGTCTCGCCTACCTCGTCGCCATCGCGGCGCTGTTCGTTTTGCTGTTCGTCGCCCCGTACGTCGTCTTCGGCGTCGCCTGACGGCGGCGCCGTCTCGGTTCGGCTACGCGAACGCCCGCGAGGCGCCGTCGTCGCTGGTCTCGGCGCTGATCTTCTCCCAGGCCGCTTCGAAGTCGCTCATGTAGATTTCGGTGCGGTCGTCGCGGATGGCGAACATCCCCGCCTCGGTACAGATCGCCTTGATGTCGGCGCCGGAGGCGTCGCTGGCCATCTCCGCCAGCGCGTCGAACTGCACGTCGTCGGCGACGTTCATGTTGCGGGTGTGAATCTTGAAGATGATCTCACGCCCCTCCTCGTCGGGCTTTGGCACCTCGATGAGGCGGTCGAATCGACCCGGCCGCAGGATGGCGGGATCGAGCATGTCGAAGCGGTTTGTCGCCGCGATGATGCGGACTTCGCCGCGCTCCTCGAACCCGTCCATCTCGGAGAGGAGTTGCATCATCGTCCGCTGAACCTCGGCGTCTCCGGAGGTTTTCGAGTCCGTCCGCTTCGATGCGATGGCGTCGATTTCGTCGATGAACAGGACGGCGGGTTCGTTCTCACGGGCCACCTCGAAGAGGTCGCGGACGAGCTTCGCGCCCTCGCCGATGAACTTGTGGACGAGTTCGGAGCCGGCCATCTTGATGAAGGTGGCGTCGGTCTGGTTGGCGACGGCCTTCGCGAGCATCGTTTTCCCCGTTCCCGGCGGGCCGTGCAGTAGAACGCCCGACGGCGGATCGATACCAACCTGTTCGAACATCTCCGGCCGGTCGAGCGGCATCTCGACCGTCTCGCGGACCTCCTGCATCTGCGCTTCGAGGCCGCCGATGTCCGCGTAGGTCACGTCCGGGCTGTGATCCACCTGCATCACGCGTGCCCGCACGTCCGTCTCCTTGTCGAGTCGCTTGACGATGGAGAGGGAGTTGTTCACCGCGACACGCGAATCGGGTTCGAGCTCCGACTGCATCTCCTCGGTGACCTCGGTGAGCGCCTCTTGGTTGTTGCCGTGTTGTTTGATGACGACGCCTTCGTCGTTCACTTCCTGGACAGTCGCGACGAACAGCGGCGACTGCTTGAGCTTCTTGTTCTCGTGGGTCAGCCGCTCGAGCTTCTGCTGGTATTTGTTGTTCTCCGCGTTGGCGTCCAGCAACTTGTCGCGCATCTCCTCGTTTTGCCCTTCCAGCACGTCGAGACGCTCACGGAGGGCCTCGATCTTTTCCTGCTGTGAGGCCGCCTCCTCATCGTAGGGGAGGTCGACATCCTCCACAGTGTCGGTCATTGTTCGGTTTAAGGCGCTGATTCATAAGAGACTTCGGGTGAGTGCGGAGTTCGCCGTGACCCTCCGTCACAAAATAACCCTTATGCATCAAAATCGATAGTAAATATTATCACCTTGTATTCCAGACGAACGTACAAGATGAGTACGACCGAGAAAGTAACCCCCGACGGGAGTGCGGATCGGTGGGCCGACGTACGCGACCTGCCGCCGAGTGCGAAACTCGTCGCGAAGGTCCTCGACTACAACGAGACGCTGAGTCAGAGCCAGTTGGCCGAGGAGACGCTCCTGCCGCCGCGGACGGTCCGGTACGCGCTGACTCGACTGGAAGAAGCGGAGGTGGTCGAGTCGCGGTTCTCCTTCTCGGACGCGCGCAAGCGTCTCTACTCGCTGAAAGTTTAAGATCGGGAACGCGGCCATCGGCCCCCATGACCCACGGCGACCCCGACGTCCGCGCGGCGCTTCGCGCGCTCGCGGCCGGCGACGCCGGCGCACGGACTACGGACGACGCGGTCAGCGTCATCGACCGGGCCACGGAGACGCTCGACGACGTGCAATCCGCCGCGGCGTTCGTGGCGGACGGCGGCCTCCCGCGTCTCCGCTGGGCTGTCGAACGGGCCGACCGCGCCGGCGATACCGCCGCCGCGGCCCGTGGCCGTGACGCCCTCGCCGCCATCGAGCGCTGTCGGCGCGCCGCGGCCGATCACTTTCACTCCGGTCGCGGAACGGTTTTGGGGGCCGGCGAACAAGGGCCGTCAGGATGACACGGGTGATCCATACCGGCGACACCCACGTCGGCTACCGCCAGTACCACTCGCCGGAGCGCCGGCAGGACTTCCTCGACGCGTTCGAGGCCGTGATCGACGACGCCGTCGACGGCGTGGCGCACGGTTCTGCGGGCGAGCGATCCCCGACCGACGACGGAGATGGATCGGGGGGAACAGGGGACCGGGACACCGGTACGGCCGTCGATGCCCTCGTCCACGCCGGCGACCTCTTTCACGACCGCCGTCCGGAGCTCCCCGATCTACTCGGCGTCCTCGCGGCGCTCCGTCGCCTCGACGACGCCGGTGTTCCCTTCCTCGCGGTCGTCGGCAACCACGAGGCGACCCGTGGGAGTCAGTGGCTCGATCTCTTCGAGGATCTCGGGCTGGCGACGCGACTCGACGCCGAGCCGACGGTCGTCGGCGACACCGCGTTCTACGGGCTGGATCACGTCCCACGGTCGCGGCGCGACGAGCTCGAGTACGCGTTCTCGCCCCCGCCTGCCGACGCCGACGTCGATGCAACCGCCCTCGTCGCCCACGGCCTCTTCACCCCCTTTCCTCACGCGGACTGGGACACGGAGGCGCTGCTCGACGCCGCCACCGTCGATTTCGACGCGGTGTTGCTCGGCGACAACCACGCCGCGGACACGGCACGCGTCGACGGGACGTGGGTGACCTACTGTGGATCGACGGAGCGAGCGAGCGCCGACGAACGCCCCGCCCGCGGCTACAACCTCGTCGAGTTCGGTGCCGACGCGGGCGGCGACGCGGCCGTCGACATCCGGCGCCGGTCGCTTCACACTCGTCCGTTCGTCTTCGTCGACGTCGACCTCGCCGAAGGCGAGGGCGTCGAACGGGTCCGCGAGCGGGTCCGCGAACACGAACACGAACTCACGGACGCCGTCGCAGTAGTGTCGATCACCGGCGACGGCGAGCCGATCACGCCCGCGGCCGTCGAGGACGCCGCCCTCGAGGCGGATGCCCTGCTGGCCCGTATCACCGACCACCGGGCGGTCGGCGGCGACACCGCCGACACCGCCCCGGACGTCGATTTCGCCGACCCCGACGCGGCGGTTCGCGAGCGTGTTCGAGGGATGGGTCTCTCGGCTCTCGGCCGTCGCCTCGACGAGACGATCCGTGACGACGCGGTGGCCGACTCGAACGTCCGCGACCGGGTCGCCTCGGCCGTCGGCGAGGCCGTCGAGGACGACGCTCTCGGCGCTATGCGGAACGGGGACGTCGTCCCGGCCTCCGACGACACCGACGCGGCCGACGCCGACCGGGATCAGGTCTCCATGGAGGAGTACCTGTGAAGTTCGAACGGCTTCGGCTGCGGAACTTCCGTCCGTACGCGGACGCGGACGTCGACCTTCGGGACGGCGTGACGGTCATCCACGGTCTCAACGGCAGCGGCAAATCGTCGCTACTGGAGGCGTGTTTCTTCGCCCTCTACGGCTCGACGGCGCTTCCGGGGACGCTCGATGACGTGGTCACGAACGGCGCCGACGAGTCCGAGATCGATCTGTGGTTCACCCACGCCGACGCCTCGTATCACGTTCACCGCCGCCTCCGGGCGTCCGGCGAGCGGACGACGACCGCCGACTGCGTTCTGGAGGGGCCGGACGCGACGGTCGAAGGCGCCCGCGACGTGCGAGCGTTCGTCGCCGACCTGCTCCGGATGGACGCCGAGGCGTTCGTCAACTGCGCGTACGTCAGGCAAGGCGAGGTGAACCAGCTAATCAACGCCTCGCCGGCCCAGCGACAGGACGTGATCGACGACCTCCTGCAGCTGGGGCGTCTTGAGGAGTATCGGGACCGGGCCGGCGACGCCCGACTCGGCATCGAGGACGTGCGCTCCGAGAAGCGGGGCGAACTCCGAAAGGTGGAGTCACAGATCGAGACGAAAGAGGCGGAGAACCTCCACGCCGCGCTCGACGACCTGGAGAGCGACCTCGTCGACGTGGACGCGAAGATCGATCGCTACGAGACCCAACGCGAGAAGGCCGAGCGGACGAAGGCGGAGGCCGAGTCGGTGCTCGAGGAGTACGAGGCGAACCGCGCCGAACTCGAGTCGGTCGAGGCCGACATCGACGAGCTGGAGTCGACGATCCGGAACGCGGAGTCGGAGCGCGAGGGGCTGCGAGAGCGGATCACCGAGACGACCGAGCGGATCGCGGAGCTGGAAGCGGAGGTGGACGACCGTCTCGACGCCGCGGGGCTGGACGCGACGACCGAGACGGCAATCGAGACGCGTCGTGCCGACCTCGACGGGCGTGAGGCCGAGGTCCGCGAGGCCCGCAACGAAGCCAACGCCTCGGCGACCGGCCTCCGGAGACAAGCGACGAACCTCGCGGAGAAGGCGGACGACCTCGCCGAACGGGCGTCGGAGGCCGAGGAACGCGCGGCGGAGCTACGCGACGAGGCCGACGACGCCGAGGCGACGGCCGAACGGCGCGAGGAGCGCGTCGCCGAACTAGAGCGGGAGGCCTCGGAGTTGGCCGCCCGGTTCGACGACGCCCCGGTCGACCGCGGCGCCGCGGCGGAGCGGCTAGAGGACCGCCGCGAGCGTCTCGGCGAGGCACGCGAGCGGGTCGCGGAACTCGAGGCCACGCTGGCGGCGGCGAACGAGCGGGTGTCCGAGGCCGAGAAGCTGCTCGCGGCGGGCAAGTGCCCCGAGTGCGGACAGCCGGTCGAGGATTCGCCCCACGCCGACCGGATCGAGGACGACCGCGAGCGGGTCGCGGACCTGGAAGCCGAGCTGACAACGGCCCGCGACGAGATCGCGCGTCTCGAAGAGCGGGTCGACGCTCTCGACGACCTGGCAGCGGCGGAGCAACGACTCGATGACATCGATCTGGAGCGCGACCGGCTCACCGAGCGAGCGGCGGAGAAACGCGACGAGGCGTCGACGCTGCGCGACCGCGCCGAGGAGCGGGAGACGGAGGCGTCGGCCCTGCGCGAGCGGGCGAGCGAGACCCGGGAGGTCGCCGTCGAGAAACGCGACGAGGCCGAGGCGACGGAGGAGCGGATCGCGGAGCTGACTGCGGAACTGGAGTCGATCGACGACGTCCGCGAGCGGGTCGACGCCGTCGCACAGCGAGTGGCGCGGATCGCCGACCTCGAAGACGAACGGGAGCGTCGCCGCGAGCGGGCCGAGGGCATCGCGGAGACCAACGACGAACGCCGGGAACGACTGGCCGAGAAGCGCGAGCGGCGGGACGAACTCCGCGAAGCCGTCGACGAAGACGCCATCGAGACGGCCCGCGACCGGAAAGTCGAGGCCGAGGAGTATCTGGAACGGGTCGACGCGGAACTCGACGCGCTCGCCGAGCGCCGGGACGAGTTACAGACGCGCATCGGCGGCGTCCGGAGCGAACTCGAGGCACTGGAGTCGCTGCGCGAGGAGCGTGATCGGCTCGCCGAGCGCGTCGCCGCTCTCGACGACCTCCACGCGGAGGCCGAACGCCTCGAGGCCATGTACGGCGACCTTCGCGCCGACCTCCGGCAGCGCAACGTCGAGACGCTCGAACGCCTCCTGAACGAGACGTTCGACCTCGTCTACGGCAACGACGCGTACGCTCACCTCCGCCTGAACGGCGAGTACGAACTCTCGGTCGTCCAGAAAGACGGCAGCGAACTCGACCCGACCCAGCTCTCCGGTGGCGAACGCGCCCTGTTTAATCTCAGCTTGCGGTGTGCGATCTACCGCCTTCTGGCGGAGGGGATCGACGGCGCGGCGCCGATGCCCCCGCTCATCCTCGACGAACCCACCGTCTTCCTCGACTCGGGACACGTCTCGCGACTGGTGGATCTGGTCGCCGAGATGCGCGACCTGGGTGTGACACAAATCGTGATCGTCAGTCACGACGAGGAGCTCGTCGGCGCGGCGGACGACCTCCTCCGTGTCGAGAAGGACCCGCGGACCAACCGGTCGACGGTGGCGCGGTCGACGCCGGCCACCCTCGTGGACGCAGAGACCGACGCCGACGCCGATGCCGACGTCGATGTCGAGACTGCGGCCGGCACCTCGAACGACGACTGAGACGGACCGGCACGCGGGGGCCACGATCCGTACGGCGGGGGGACCGCGGAATCAGCGCGCAAGCCCACGACTTCAGTCGTGAGGGGGGTCAGGTGTCGTCCGCCGGTTTCGTTCCGGTACTCCGCAGGCGCGCCACCGCCTCGCACGCCGTTTCGGTCGCGTCGTACCCGCGCTCGCCCGCGACGCGTGCCTCCTCGACCAGCCCGGCCGCTCGAAACTCGGCGAGCAGACCGTGGAGGTCGCTCTCACAGAGGTCGTACCCGTCGAGGAGGGTCCGCACCCCGACCGGTCCCCGATCGACGAGTTCGACGAGGAGGCCGAGCGCCCGGTCGTTCGGCGTCGCGGTGAGAACGCGCCGGACCGGCGCGGACACGGCGCCCGCGGCGGTCGACAGCGGGGCGTCGTCCCCAACCACCAGTTCGCCGTTCGGGACGTACCGCTCGGCTCCGGTGGCAGGGTCGCGGACGAGACTCGACTCCGAGGAGCGCTTCACGAGCAGGTACTCCCGGCCCTCGTCGTCCCGGACGGTTCGCATGGCCGTGTGGAGGCACGTCGAGGGGTTAGGCGTTCCGCTCGCCGTCGTCGTTCCCGTCGTGGCGGCGCTCGAAGGCGCGGTAGTGGTGATAGACCCGGAGCCCCGCGAGAGCGCCGATGGCGACGGCGATGCCGCCGGCCAGCCACTGGCCGCGGAAAGAGACGAGCATCGGCCCGAGAGCGAGACCGAGGAGAGCGACGTTGGCGAGGATCACGCTCCGCCAGAACGTCTCCAGCAGTTCGGGATCGACGTCTTCCTCCTCGACCGTCGGCGACGGCACCCGTGGCAGATCGCGCTCGGGGTCACCCCAGCGCGACTCCGGTGTCGGCTCCTCGGGTTCGTCGGGCCACGGGTCGAACACACGTCGAGAGAGCGAACGCGGTAGCAAAAGCGTTCGGTTGGTGTCGTACCGGGTATCTCGCGACCGTCCGTCGAGGCGGGGTGCCGGGATCCCTCGACGGCGACGATACCCTTTACGCCAGCTCGTGAATCGGCACCGCCGTCGACGACTCCACCCACGCGAGCGGGTTCTCCGCGTCGTAGAGTACGGTCCCGTCTTCGACTTCGTACGCTTCGACGGTGTCGATACCGTCGCGGTCCGGACGTCGAACGTCCGTACTGTCCCACCGGCCTGCGTCGACGTGGTCGGACATCGTCACGAGCGTGGTACGGAATGGCATGGTATATGTCTTGTCTTGGTGGCAGGGCTTCGCGGGCCGAGTGGCTGGGTTTTTACTGGGGTGTGCCGAAGGGTGCGGCATGAATCAGGCGGACCTCTCCCAGTTCTCGGGGACGGGCGACGCAGACCGGCCCGAGGCGGAGGCGGTCGCCGTCGCCGGCGATGCCGCGCAGTCGGTCGCGTCGGTGATCGACACGGCCGACCTGAAGTTTCCCGATCCCGACGGAACGATCGATCTCGCGGTCACGCAGGTCGACTACTCGATCGAGGGGCAGGGAAGCGACGAGTACCCCGTCGTCCACCTGTTCGGGCGGACGCCCGACGGCACGGCCGAACACGTCCGTATCCTCGGCTTCGAGCCCTACTTCTACGCGCCGACGGCGAGTCTCGACGACGACGACCTCGACCGCGACGTGATCACGCGCACCGAGACGGGCTACGAGAGCATCCGCGGCGAGCCACTGACGAAGATCTGCACCCGGACGCCACGGGACGTCGGGCAGATCCGCGACGAGTTCGACCACTACGAGGCGGACATCCTCTTTCCCAATCGGCTGCTGATCGACAAGGACATCGGGGGTGGCGTGCGCGTCCCCGTTCGCCGACTGGAGAGCGGGGCGATCCAAATCCCCCACGAGGAGGTCGAACCTGTCGAGACGGCGGCCGACCTCCGGGTGAACACGTTCGACATCGAGGTGGACGACCGCTCGGGCTTCCCGGAGGACGGCGAGGAGCCGATCGTCTGTCTCACCAGTCACGACTCCCGTCGCGACGGGTACGTCGCGTGGCTGTACGACGCGCCGGAGGGTGAGGCTGGCGTGCCGAGCGCCCTTGACGACTACGAGGGTCTCGACGAAGTGGACACCGAGGTCCGTGCGTTCGACTCCGAGCCGGCGATGCTCGACGCCTTCCTGTCGTACATCGAGGAGACTGATCCGGACGTTCTAACCGGGTGGAACTTCGAAGATTTCGACGCGCCCTATCTCATCGACCGCCTCGAAGTTCTCGGGAAGCGCCCGGACGTGGACCACGACCTGAACCCCGACCGCCTCTCCCGGATCGGCGAGGTGTGGCGGAGTGACTGGGGAGGCCCGACGATCAAGGGGCGGGTCGTCTTCGACCTGCTCTACGCCTACAAGCGGACGCAGTTCACGGAACTGGAGTCGTATCGTCTCGACGCGGTGGGTGAACAGGAACTCGGCGCGGGCAAGGAACGGTACACCGGCGACATCGGCGACCTCTGGGAGAACGACCCCGAGCGTCTGCTGGAGTACAACCTCCGGGACGTGGAGCTCTGTGTCGAACTCGACCGCAAGCGCGACATCATCTCTTTCTGGGACGAGGTGCGGACGTTCGTCGGCTGCAAACTGGAGGACGCCCCGACGCCGGGCGACGCCGTCGACGTCTACGTCCTCCACAAGGTCCACGGCGAGTTCGCGCTCCCCTCGAAGGGCCGGGCCGACGCCGAGGACTACGAGGGTGGCGCCGTCTTCGACCCGATCACGGGAGTCAAAGAAAATGTCAGTGTACTAGACTTGAAGTCACTCTATCCGATGTGCATGGTGACGATCAACGCCTCCCCGGAGACGAAAGTCGACCCCGACTCCTACGACGACGACACCTACCACGCTCCCAACGGCACCCACTTCCGGAAGGAACCGGACGGCGTCATCCGGGAGATGGTCGACGAACTGCTCGAAGAACGGGAGCAGAAGAAATCCGAACGGAACGCCAACGACCCCGGCAGCGAGGCGTACGAACGGTACGACCGGGAGCAGCAGGCGGTGAAGGTCATTATGAACTGCTTCACGCCGGACACCGACGTACTCACACCGGACGGGGTTCGGAACATCCGTGACCTCGCCGTCGGCGACGAGGTGTACTCGCTCGATCCCGAGACGTTGCGGATGGAGGTCAAACCCGTAACCGAGACGCACGCCTATCCCGACTATCGGGGCGAACTCGTCGACATCGAGACGAGCAAGGTCGACTTCAGCGTCACGCCCAACCACCGGATGCTCGTCCGGAAGAACGACGCAAACGGCGCGTCGTGGGACGGGTTCCGATTCGTCGAGGCCGGCGACCTGAACGACTCGTCACACTACGAACTGCCGCATGGGTGGGACGGCCCGGATGGCGAGCCGTTGGAGACGGTCGATCTGACGGACCGCCTCGACGGCGACTACGAGGTGTGGGCGAACAACGACGTCCACGGGCACACGCTGGCCGCCGAAGTCGGCCACTACCCGGACGAGATGGAGAAACAGGGTTCCGACGGGACGGGCTATGTCTTTCCGGCGGCCGAGTTCGAGGAGCACCGCGAGTATCTGGACGCGCACTGCTCTGAGTTCTACGTTCACGTCGAACGGGATCGAAAGTGGATTCCGCGCTTCTACGACGGCGACGACTTCCTCGATCTGCTGGCGTGGTACATCACCGAAGGCTCGGTGTACACGTCCGAAGACAAGCAGTACGGCGAGAAGCTCAGCGGATCGGCCACGACGATCCAACTCGCGCAGGAGGCAGTCGCCGACGGCGGCGAGAGCGACGATCACACGACCGTCGATGCCCTCCTCGAGCGACTGGGACTCGACTACTACGTCGACGACCGGTGGTATCAGTTCACCTCGCGATTGCTCGGCCGCTGGCTCGAAGATGCGTGTGGTGAGAACAGGTTCGAGAAACGCATTCCTGAACTCGTCTTCGAGGCCAGCCGCGCCCAGAAGGAGCGATTCCTCGATACGCTCATCGCGGGCGACGGCGACCGGCAGGTGAACAGTTGGCGCTACTCCACGGTGAGCGAGCGATTACGCGACGACGTGCTCCGCCTCTGTGCCCACCTCGGACTGACCGCGAGTTACAACCGCGACAGTGGGTCGTGGCGCATCTACTGCACCGAAGACGCCACGAACAGTTTCCGGATGCAGCGCTCGGGGAGGCAAAACACCGCCGACGATGGGGTCTACTGTGTCACCGTCGCCGACAACAACACGCTTCTCGCGGGTCGCAACGGCACATTCCAGTTCGTCGGGCAATCGCTCTATGGCGTCCTCGGATGGGACCGCTTCCGCCTCTACGACCGGGAGATGGGTGCGGCCGTCACCGCCACCGGGCGCGACGTGATCGAACACACCCAGTCGGCCGCCAACGACGTGGGGTACGAGGTGGCCTACGGGGACACCGACAGCGTCATGTTGGAACTCGGAGAGGAGACCGTCACCGACGAGGTCCCCGACGAGATTCGGGAGGCTCACCCCGAGATGAGCGAGTCCGACCTTCGTCGGATCGCCGGCGCCATCGAGACGGGTTACGAACTCGAGGAGTCGATCAACGACTCCTACGACGAGTTCGCCCTCGACGAACTCAACGCCCACCACCACCGCTTCCAGATCGAGTTCGAGAAGCTCTACCGGCGGTTCTTCCAAGCGGGCAAGAAGAAACGCTACGCGGGCCACATCGTCTGGAAAGAGGGCAAACACGTTGACGACATCGACATTACGGGCTTCGAGTACAAGCGCTCGGACATCGCACCGATCACGAAGGAGGTCCAGCGGCGGGTGATCGAGATGATCGTCACTGGCGACGACGTAGACGACATCGAGGAGTACGTCTACGACGTGATCGAGGACTTCGAGGCGGGCAACGTCGACTTGGACGACGTCGGCATCCCCGGCGGCATCGGCAAGCAACTGACGGCCTACGACACGGACACCGCGCAGGTCCGGGGCGCGAAGTACGCCAATCTGCTTTTGGGGACCAACTTCCAGCGCGGGAGCAAACCCAAGCGACTGTACCTGAAGAAGGTCCACCCCGAGTTCTTTCGACAGCTGGAGGCGGCGGGGGAGTTCGATCCGCAGGTGGATCCCCTGTACGCCGCGTTCAAGCGCGACCCGGACGTGATCTGTTTCGAGTACGCCGATCAGATCCCGGAGGCGTTCGAAATCGATTGGGACAAGATGCTGGAGAAGACGCTCAAGGGGCCGATCGAGCGGATAATCGAGGCGCTGGGACTCTCGTGGGACGAGGTCAAAAGCGGTCAGCGACAGACCGGTCTCGGCCAGTTCTGAAACTACGCTTCCCTCTCAGTAAATAATTATTCTCGAAGTGAAAACGTGAAGGGGGAGAATGCGTAAGCATTATGCGTCTAACAGCCCACCCACACGGTAGGGTTATGGCAACACTACAGATCACCAATCTTCACGCGGAAGTCGCAGAAGAGGGCGGCGAGACCATCCTTCGCGGTGTCGACCTCGAGGTCCGATCGGGCGAGATTCACGCCCTGATGGGACCGAACGGCTCGGGGAAGTCGACACTGGCGAAGATCATCGCCGGCCACCCGGCCTACGAGGTCACCGACGGATCGGTCACGCTCCTCCTCGACGACGAGGATCTGACCGACATCGAGGGGGACGTACCGGCCGAGATGCGGGAGTGGGAGCTTCTCGACCTCGAACCCAACGAGCGTGCGGCGCTCGGCATCTTCCTCGGGTTCCAGTATCCGGCGGAGATCGAGGGCGTCACGATGACGAACTTCCTCCGGCAGGCGCTCAACGCCAAGGTCGAGGAGCGCGAGGAACTGTTCGAGGAAGACGAGCCCGACGCCGAAGACGAGGCCGAGGCCGAGGAGGAAGCGGGCTACGACACCTCTCCCATGGAGGGCGCGGCCGACGACGGCGAGATCGGTGTTGCCGAGTTCCAGCGGCTCCTGAAAGGGAAGATGGAACTGCTGGACATGGACGAGAAGTTCGCCCAGCGCTACCTCAACGCCGGCTTCTCCGGCGGCGAGAAGAAACAAAACGAGGTTCTCCAGGCGGCCATCCTCGAACCGGCCATCGCGGTACTCGACGAAATCGACTCCGGCCTGGACATCGACCGACTTCAGGACGTCTCCGAGGGGATCAACTCCCTCCGTGACGAACAGGGGACGGGTATCCTCCAGATCACCCACTACCAGCGCATCCTCGACTACGTCGAGCCGGACCACGTCCACGTGATGCTCGACGGCGAAATCGCCGAGAGCGGCGGCGCGGAGCTGGCACAGAAGCTCGAGGACGAAGGATACGACTGGGTTCGCGAGCAGGTCTACGAGACAGCGTAATACGGCTGCAGCCACAACATCACACCATGAGTTCCGATCAAGACCACCTAAAAGAGACCGACACCGAGGCTCGCTTCGAGTTCAAGAAGGAGGAACGTTCCTCGTTCAAGGCCGAGAAGGGCCTCACCGAGGAGACGATCCGCGTCATCTCGGAGGACAAGGGCGAACCCGACTGGATGCTGAAGCGGCGTCTCCGGGCGCTCGAACAGTTCCAGAAGATGCCGATGCCGACCGACTGGCCCGGTCAGCCCGACCTCTCCGAGGTCGACGTCGACGAAATCGTTCCGTACATTCGTCCGGACGTCGAGACCCGCGAGAGCGTCGACGACTGGACGGACCTCCCCGACGACATCAAAGACACCTTCGACAAGCTGGGCATCCCGGAGGCCGAGAAGAACGCCCTCTCGGGAGTCGGCGCCCAGTACGAGTCCGAAGTCGTCTACCAGAACATGCAAGAGCAGTGGGAGGAGAAAGGCGTCATCTTCTGCAACATGGACGAGGCCGTCCAAGAGCACGAGGACCTCGTCCGCGAGCACTTCATGACCAAGTGCGTGCCGCCGAGCGACAACAAGTTCGCGGCGCTGCACGGCGCCATCTGGTCCGGCGGGTCGTTCGTCTACGTCCCCGAGGACACGGTCGTGGAGATGCCCGTGCAGGCGTACTTCCGGATGAACTCCGAGGGGATGGGCCAGTTCGAGCACACGCTCATCATCGCCGAGGAAGGCTCCGAAGTCCACTACATCGAGGGCTGTTCCGCCCCGAAGTACTCGGCGTTCAACCTCCACTCCGGCGGCGTCGAGGTGTTCGTCGGCGACGGCGCTCACGTCCAGTACTCCACGGTGCAGAACTGGTCGAAAAACACCTACAACCTGAACACCAAGCGTGCGCTCGTCGAGGGCGACGGTCGCATGGAGTGGATCTCGGGATCGATGGGGTCGAAGGCGACGATGCTGTACCCGTCGACGGTGCTCAAGGGGCGTGGCGCCTCCGACAACCACATCACCATCGCCTTCGCGGGCGAGGGACAGAACATCGACACCGGGGCGAAGGTCTACCACAACGCCCCGGAGACGAAGTCGACAATCGAATCCAAGTCCATCAGCAAAGACGGCGGTCGCACCAACTACCGCGGTCTGGTCCACATCGCCGACGGCGCCTCGAACTCCTCGACGTCGGTCGAGTGTGACGCGCTGATGTTCGACAACGAGTCCACCTCCGACACCATGCCGTACATGGAGATCAACGAGTCGGCGGTGGACGTGGCCCACGAGGCCACCGTCGGCAAGATCGGTGACGAGGACGTGTTCTACCTGCAGTCCCGTGGCCTCGACGACGACGACGCCAAACAGATGATCGTCTCCGGGTTCATCGAGCCGATCACGGAGGAACTGCCCATCGAGTACGCGGTCGAACTCAACCGTCTCGTCGAACTCGAGATGGAGGGGAGCCTCGGATAACCATGAGCACGCAGGTACCAGCCGACATTTCGGAAGCGACCGTCCACGAGATCGCCGAGCGCCGCGACGAGCCCGACTGGCTCCGCGAGACGCGGCTCGCGGCACTCAAGGCGATGGACCACCTGGAGATGCCGGACGTCATCCAGACGCCGGGCCGTCGGTGGACGAACCTCGACCAGCTCGACTTCGACGATCTGGCCGATCCGCTGAACCAGGCCGACGAAACCGAGCGCGTCACCGACGAGGGCGTCGAGGTGCTGTCGTTCACCGAAGCGGTGGACGAACACCCCGAGATCCTCGAAGAGCGGTTCGGCTCCGTCATCGACCCGGAGAGGAACTACCTGACGGCGCTGTCGGCCGCACTCTTTACAACGGGGACGTTCATCTACGTCCCAGAGGGTGTCGACGCCGAGGACGTGACGATTCGGACGGAGATGAACTCCCGGTCGCTGTTCAGCCACACGCTCGTCGTCACCGAGAGCTCCGCCTCCGTGACGATCCTCGAGCGGATCGAATCCGGCGACGCGGACGTCGAGGGCGAGCGCTACTACAGCAACCTCGTCGAAGTCGCCGCCGGCGAGAACAGCTACGTCCAGTACGGCTCGCTCCAGACGCTCGACGAGGACACGTATAACGTCACGCTCAAGCGTGGCGACGCGGACGTCTACTCGACCATCGACTGGATCGAAGGGAACGTTGGCTCGCGGCTCACCCGCTCGGACGTCGAGACGGAGCTCAACGGGGACAGTTCCGAGACCCAGATCGTCGGCGCCTTCTTCGGCCACGACGACCAGCACTTCGACGTGAACGCGCGGGTCTGGCACCAGGCCGAGCACACGACGGCCGACCTCGTCACTCGCGGCGTGCTCGACGACGAGGCGCGCTCGGTGTACGAGGGCGTCCAGGACGTCGGCCGCGACGCGTGGGACACCAACTCCTACCAGCGCGAGAACACGCTCATGCTGAGCGACGACAGCGAGGCCGACGCCTCGCCGAAGCTCATCATCAACAACCACGACACCGA
>Ga0207813_100107_pt1 | contig 64574 bp, 60 predicted proteins | sample A23E3SouthBayCA_2_FD_187730 | JGI IMG/M metagenome (GOLD analysis project Ga0207813, IMG submission 187730) | Aerobic enrichment media microbial communities from Eden Landing Ponds, California, USA - A23 E3 (4) (SPAdes) | ecosystem: Environmental > Aquatic > Marine > Unclassified | place... | reverse complement strand
CGTGCATTGATCCTGTCGAACCACCACTCATCTCGACCCACAAAACATCAGTCTTCGCCTTCATCTCGTTTGTATTTTCGACATCCTCCGAACCTGTGCGCAGACCAGCGCCGGTCGCTCGATGCACCTCTCTGGAGCCAGATAGTGGGATATCGAAATTCGAGAGGGCGACCGGTTGTGTCTTCCACGGTCTGGCGTAGTTACTCCCGGAGAGAGGTTTCACGCCCAGAGACACTGCGGTGGGACCCTTTTGTACACCCCTCCAAGCAGTGAGTGCCCGCGCACCGCTCCGCGGGCAACAGACGGTGCCCGATCGTCGAATTGCCGCCCGATCGCACCCACCCCAACCCGTCCATCCCGAAGGGACGGCCACCCCTCCACTGGCCCACCCCTTCCACACGCTCTCCCTGTCATCCACCCCTCTCACACGCGCAGTTCTTCCTCACCCCTCGTGAGTGTTCACTGGCTATCGTTCGATAGTCGAACGGAAACGGAACGAATTGGAACGGAACAGTATCAGGGCTCGGTATCCGGTGTGGCTGTCGGGACGAACCCCGAGAAATTCGTCGCGACGCGGAAGGCGAACGGTTTCTCGGTCTCGGGACCGCCGACCACGACGGCCAGCATCTGTTCGTCGGTGTCGGTGATCTCGACCGTCTCGGTCGCCTGCGACTCGCCGTCGATCGTCACGTCGTCCAGTTCGACGCTGGCCTCGTAGGAACCCGTCCCTGCCCAGACGTCGTCGAACACTGCAGAGGATTGACCGTCATTACTCTCGGTGTTCGAGGAAACCAGTTCGAACGTCTCGTCGAGGAGCGTCTCACCGTCGGGTCCCGACACGGTGACCGAACCCGAGACTCGCTGGTCGGTCCCGTTGAACACGTTCACGTGGCCGAGGATCCGGTTGCCGACGAAGTCGAGCAGGCCCGTACAGCCTGTCAGTGCTGTCGCCGTCGCGACGCCGGTGGCGACGAGAAACGACCGTCGAGACGTCGTACTCCGCTTCGATGGGGCGCTGGAGGGCATCGGTATCACGTTCGAACTGTCGGCGCAGAGGCCGGTAAATACCGGTCGCGGGTCTCTCGGCGAGAGACACTGCACCGCTTTCAATCCCCGTACTCGCTGTCGTAGAGACGGACCGTCACGACGCTCCCGTCGGGGTCGTTCTCGTCGAAGGTGAGGTCGCCGCCGAGTTGCGTGACGCCCCAGTTGACGAACCACAGCCCGAGGCCACTGGCGTGTTCGAGTTGCGTCTCGGCGCCATCGGCCAGCACCTGTCGGTCCCGCTCCGGGATCCCCGGGCCGTTGTCCGCGACCGAGATCTCGGCGGCTGCGTCGGTCGTTGCTCGAACTGCGATTTCCACTCGCGGGGACGACTCGTCGGTGTGTGTGAGTGCGTTGTCGACGAGTTCCGAGAGTACCTCCTGGACGATCGTCCGATGCGAGGTGGTCGTCAGTTCGTCGGGAGCGGAGAGGACGACCTCGCCCCCGGAATACTCGTCCCGGTACTGTTCGACCACACTCTCTGCGACGTCGACGAGGTCGACTGGCTCCGGTGACTCCGTGCCGGTCTTCATGACCTCCTCGGCCTCGCGGGCCTTCTCACCGAGTTCGACCAGGTCCGTCGCGCTGTCGCGGATGCCCGTCCGCAGGTCCTCGTCCTCGATACGGTCGGCGTATGCGAGGACGACGTCGAGTTCGTTCCGGACGTTGTGCCGGAGGACGCGGTTGAGGACAGTGAGACGCTGTTCCCGGGTCAGACGGTCGGTCACGTCCCGAAACACCACGGCTCTGGCGACCGGGTCGCTATCGGTCTCTGTCTCGTCTTCGTTCCTGTCCTCGTCCCCGTCGACGGTTCCCGCCGAATCGACCGCCGAGACGCCGTACTGGAACTGCCGGCGGCCTTTCGTCGTCCGGAGCGTAACCGTCGCCGTCGTCCCCGTCGAGAGGTCGCTGTCCTCTAGCCCGTCCGCGACCGACCGGAGCGGCCGACCGACCAGCTGGTCGGGGTCGCTGTCGAACAGTTCACCCGCCGTCGCGTTGGCGTCGATGACGTGGTCGTCCCAGTCGAGGACGACGACCGCCTCGCGGAGTGCCTCGACGACGCGCGTGCGTGCGACGTAGTTCGCTTTCGGGAACCCGGTCAGCACCGGATACCGGCGGACAGCGACTGCGAAGAGGCCCCCGGAAACCAGGAGGCCGATGGTTACGCCGTTGGCGACCCCGTTCCCGTTCCCTACCACTCCGAAGAGATACGGAGCCCCGACAGCGGCGAGTAGGACGGCAACCTGCAGGGTGGAGACGCGGGCGTGTCGCCGCCCGTGACCGACCACGAGGTACGTACCGTACAGGAAGAGGCCGAACAGGTACAGGAGTAACGTGCCGAGCAAGGAGGCGATCAGTCCTTCCAGCACCGGCCTCGGCGGTCCGCTGTCGACGACGAACCCGGCGAGTGCGACCCCGGAGAGGGCGACGGGGAGCGCGATCCCCGCGAGCATGGCGATGCGCCGTCGCGTCAGGCCGGTCCCTCGCCCAGTGTACCCGAGCGCGTACACGACCCACACGCCCGGGACGAACAGTGCGGCACCGAGTTCCCCGAAGGTGACGACTGCCGCCACCAGTCCGTCCCCGGAGCCGAAGGGCAGTTCGGAGCCGAGTGTCAGCGCCGCCCAGACGGTCAACAGCCCCACCAGGCCCGCGAACGGTCGCGCGCTCGGTCGCTCCTGGGCTCGATACGCCGTCCACGCCGTCCAGCCCAGCAACGCGACCGCACCGGTGTCGAGGGCGACGGCGGCGATGGTCCCCGCGATCGACATCAGTTGGGATCCTCCGTGAGCGGCATCAGTTGACACTCGACCCACACCGAACATAAAAACCGAGGCGACGTTTCCGACTCGGAGACGCGAGCGAACCGAGCGCCCCTCCGTAACATGTTTCATCCCGGTTTTCGGTATTACTAGAGTGTGCATCCAAGGTGGCGTGGCCCTGACGGTAATACATGACCTCGACGACAGGTTCCGACCCGATGGTCCGTCGTCCTGCTCGATGTGTCCCGCAGGTCGACACCGGAACAGCGTGGACACGAGGCGGTGACGACCATGACTGGTGACCGGAACGACGTTCGTGTCGGTGACTCCGCCACCGTCCCGGTCGATTCGATCCCCGACCCTGTCGTGGGATACGACCGACTCGACGGTGGGCCCGTAGTCACGGAGACGAACGACGCGTTCGCGACGCAGTTCGACGGGGTAGCGACCGGAACGTCGGTCCGTCGATGGCTCCTGAGCGAGACTGGCGTCGACGAGTCGGCGGTCGAGGACGTCTGCTCCTCGCTCGCCAGTGGAGAGGCACTCGACATCGAGGTCGACAGCCAGCACGGTGCCAGAGCGGGCGACAGCGGCCGATATCGCCTCCGTACGTTCGACAGGGGAGGCGATAACGGGGTAGCCGACGACGCGAGCGCTGACACGGCCGTCGGTGACACAGGCGCTGACACGGCTGCCGACGGCTATCTGCTGGTGACCGAACTGGCGTCGAGGGGAGCAGACAGCGACGAAGTGGACCGCATCGCGAGCGTCGTGAGTCACGACCTCCGGAACCCGCTGGACGTCGCGAACGCACACCTCCGGGCGGCCCGGGAGACCGGAAACGAGGAACACTTCGACCAGGTCAGGGAGTCACACGACCGGATGGAGCGGATCATCCGGGACGTGCTCACGCTCGCCCGCGGGGAGCAGGCACTCGACGTCGCCGCCGACGTAGACCCCGGTGCTGTGGCGGCCGACGCGTGGGCGGCCGTCGATACCCGTGACGCGTCACTGGATCTCGGAGACGACCTCCCGTCGGTCGACGCCGACCGCGACCGACTCCAGCGACTGTTCGAGAACCTGTTCCGGAACAGCGTCGAACACGCACGCCCGGACACCGACCAGTCGCTGCAGGTCCGGGTGGGCGGAACCGACGGCGGACTGTTCGTGGCAGACGACGGCGTCGGGATCCCGGACGAGAAACGCGAACGAGTGTTCCAAGCGGGATACTCCGGGAGCGAACCGGGGACAGGCACCGGACTCGGACTGACGATCGTCGAACGGATAGCCGAGGCCCACGACTGGACCGTGTCGCTCACGAACGGGTCACTCGGCGGTGCGAGATTCGAGTTCCTGCCGTCTTCGGGGACCGACTGACCGACTCTCACGGACACTCGAGACTGTTCGACCGAGAAAGACACCGAGGAACCAGGAACATGGACGACCGATTACGACGGGCCCCGGTCGGGGTCATCGAGACGACGACGGACGGACTCCTCGTCGACGTCGACGAGCGTGCAGCGACAGTGATAGGGAGCGATCCCGAAACGCTGGTGGAGACCGATATCCGCGAGGTGTTTCCGCGATCAGCCAGCGGCACGCTCCGCGAGGCGTTCGAGGGCGAGTCGGTGACCGCCGCCGACGATAGCTCGGTGACGGCTGTGTCGTTCGAGGAGTACTACCCCGAGATCGACCGGTGGCTCGCTGTCGACGTGCAGGTCGAAGCGGACGGGGCCGACGACCCGGGCGACGAGAGCGGCAGCGACGGGACCGTACTCGTGTACGTCCGGGACCGGACGGACCAGCGGGAGGCCGAGCGGACGGTCGACCGGCTGGAACGGCGCTTCGAGCGGGTTCGGGAAATCGACAGCCTCGTCGTGACGGTGTTGCGGCGGGTTCTCGGCGCGTCGGACCGGGCTGAAGTCGCACGGACGGTCTGTGAGCGCCTGGGCGGGACCGACCTCTACAGGTTCGCGTGGGTCGGCGACCGGAACTTCCCGAACGACGGGTTGCGGGTCCTCGCGGCCGCCGGGGACACGACCGACCTCTCCGGGGAGATCGAAACGAGCCTCGGAGCGGAGGCCCGGTTGCCCGCACACCGAGCCATCGAGACGGGGGACACCCAGCTCGTCGAGACCATCGCCGACGAGGAGCGTCTCCCGCGGGAGGTTCGCCGGGCAGCGTTCGGCCACGGCCTCCAGTCGTGTCTCGCGGTTCCCCTCGCCTACCAGGGGACGGTCTACGGCGTCGTCTCGGTCTACTCGGGCCGGGAAGACGGGTTCGGCGAACAGGAGCGGACAGCCCTGGAGACGCTCGGCACCGTCGCCGGTTTCGCTGTCCGGGCCATCCGACAGGAGGACCTGCTCGTCGCCGACACCGTCACCGAGGCGACCGTCGAGGTCCGGGACGAGACAGTGCCGTTCGTCCGCGCCGCCCGCGAGGCGGACTGTGACCTGTCGCTCGACGGTGCGGTCCCTCGCGGTGACGGGTCTGTCGTCTGCTATCTCGGCGGGATGACATCAGTTGGGTGTGAAAGCCAGGGAGAGAGTGAGGGAGACAGTGAAAGTGAGCCCGAGAGTTTCGAGACAGTACTGACCGGGAGCGAGGCCGTCTCGAACGTGCGGTGGATACGTCGCGAGGGGGACCCGCTCGTGGAAGTCACGGTCGTCGGCGAAACGCCCGTCACCGCCCTCGCCGCGTGGGGTGCGACGGTGCGGTCGGCCGAGTACGGGCCGGAGTCCGCCAGACTCGTCGCAGAGACGCCGCCGGATGGTGACGTCCGCCGGCTGGTCGAGGCTGTCGACGCGACGGTGGCTGAGACGGAAATGGTGACCAGAACGGAACGGAGGCAGAACCCCGAACCGGCCGAGGCGTTCCGGGACGTACTCGACGACCGGTTGACCGACAGACAGCGGACGGTGTTGCGAACCGCCTATCTCTCGGAGTACTTCGCGTCGCCTCGCGGGAGTACGTCGGCGGAGGTCGCGGAGACGCTCGACATCGCCGGGTCGACCATGCTCCATCACCTCCGCCGGGCCGAGCGGAAACTCGTCGCGGCGTTCTTCGAGACGACCTCTCAGTAGCCGCCCCTGTCGATACCGGAGAACGCCGACAGCAGGTCCCCGGCCTCGGACAACAGGTCGCGGACCCGCGCCTCGGTGTGCGCGAGGCGTTCTTCGACGTCGTCGAGTCGCTGGCGGGCCTCACTTGGCTCACCCTCTTCGGCCGGGACCTGCGACTCGACGACGGCACGGGTCGATTCGAGCCGGAAGTACTCGCCGAGGAGTTCGTACGCGAGGACCTGACACTGCTGGTCGACGGCGGCGAGGAGGTCGGCGCGCTCGACCGGTTTCGAGAGGTAGTCGTCGAAGGGCATGTCAAGCACCCCCAGTCCGGGGTCGACCGCCGTCACCATGACGACCCGGGTCCGGACCTCGCGCTCCCGGAGCCGGTCGAGTACCTCGTCGCCCGACAGTCCCGGCATGTGCCGGTCGAGCAAGACCACGTCCGGCACCCGGTCGTCGACGGCCGAGAGCGCCTCCTCGCCGCCGTATGCGACCGTCACGTCGGCGACGTCCTCCAGTCGGAGCGCGTACGCGTCGGCGACTTTCCGCTCGTCGTCGACCATCAGCACCTGCGGTTCGTCCACACGCATCGCCTCACCCATGTCGTCTCGCGATAGAGTGCGACCGTACAAATATCCCGGTGGGGGACGCGTCCTGGACGGGACGGGTCGGGACGCGATTGGATGGCGTGTGACCGGACAACATGCAGATAGCTAGAGTCGGTCCGTCGAGGCGGTTGCGAGATAGTAGCGCCGGCCTACAGGGACGTCCCGCCACAGCCTACAGGTACCGATGTCGCAGTCAGATTCGCCCCGAACTCGTCCCCGCGTAGACGTCGACCGACGTACCGACTCCCGCCCGGAACCCGACTCCGGGTCTCGCACCGACCGCGATCCCGGTCCGCTCGGGAGTGACGAGCAACGCCTCGACGTGGCGGAAGTGCTCTCGCTGTTGAGTGACGAGTACGCCCGCCGGGTGTTGAGCAAGCTCGTCGAGGAGCCGCTCTCGGCGGCGGAACTCGTAGACCGGCTGGAGATGTCGCGAGCCACCGTCTACCGGCGGCTGGACAGGCTCGAGGCGGCGGGCGTCCTCGAGAGTTCGATGCGCATCGACCTCGACGGCCACCACCGGCAGCGGTACCACGTCGTCGTCGACAGGCTGCAACTCCAGCTCGGATCCGGCGGCCTCACGCTCCAAGTCAGCGGTTGAGACGGACCGTTCGGTGGTCCGACTACGGCGGTACAGAAGGGGCCGCTGTCAGGTCGTCCCCCCTCGCGTGCGGTCGTTCCGTCGACAGCGCGTCGAACTGCCGGTCACCCGGTCCTCTCTCGAGTTTTCGGTCCGGAACTCCCGTCCAGCTTTTATATGAGTGGGGATACACGACCATCGATATGAGCGATAGCCGCGACTCCGACAGTACGGTTTCCTGGATCGCCGACCGGTCCCACGACGGCGGTGTCGCCGAGGCGTCTCGCGTCGAGATGGTCCCCGACGACGACTCGGGAACGGTCACGTTCGTCTCCAACCGGCCCGAAGACCGCGAGACCACGACGGCGTGGATCACCATCGAGGGGGACCTCGTCGTCGACGCATCCGCGATGCAGTGACCGGCGACCGCCGTCCGCCTCCCCCCGGTCCACGTTTTCGGAGCGTCTCCGACCCGGAGACCCGCGACCCGGTTTTTCCGGGGTCCGCGACCGACTGTGAACTGCAATGGAAGACACTGACACGTCGGAGACGTGTGGCGTCGGTATCCGCGGTGTGGCGATGGCTATCGACACGATCGTCTGGTTCGCGTTGCTGTTCGTCGCCGTATACGCAGTCGCCGTCGTCACCGGCGAACTGGTCGTGACGGAGACAGGACTCGACGCGCAACTCACGGGTACCCCCGGTACCGTGGCGTTCGTGCTCTGGCTCGCGCTGGGACTCGGCTACCACACGCTCCTGGAGTGGCGCTTCGGCAAAACGGTCGGGAAACGACTCGTACAGATCCGCGTGCAGGGCGCGGACGGTACTCCGCCGTCTCTGGGAGCATCGCTGGTCCGGAACGTCCTCCGCCTCGTCGACTGGCTCCCGATGCTCTACGTCGTGGGTATCGTCGCGGTCGCCCTCTCGGACGAACACAGACGACTCGGTGACCGCCTCGGCGACACTGTGGTCGTCCGCTGAACAGTCGGGGCCGTGACGGGGCGCGCGCCAGTTGCTCCCGGTGGCCCACTGTCGGTCAGGCGAATCGAACGGTCGCCGGGAGTCGACAGGCCCGGTTGAACTCCCGGGGTGACTCCGTCGACCGACCGAAACCGTATCCACCACCTGCCGCCACCATGCCCGATCATATAGTCACTATTGACCGAATTATATATCGAGATGTGTCCATCCTGGGCGACCAGATGATAGATAATAACACCCTATTCCCGCTGGAACGAGACAATAGTGCGCATAACAATAGTAATATTGTCTAAACAAGGGGGGCATGAAGCGTCCCACCGGGCGAGCGGTTCGTCGGCAGGTTCGGACCGTTGACCGGCAGATTCCGGGCGAACAGGTCGACCAGCAAACCGATACCGGACCGGTCACAGCGGGCGGTGTCCGGCCGGACCGGGCCGATTCGGTCGGGGGGAGCCACTGATGTGTGGGATCACCGCCTGTGTCGGGGCCGACGACCCGGTGTCGCGCCTGCTGGACGGGCTTCGGAACCTGGAGTATCGAGGCTACGATTCGGCGGGTCTCGCCGTGAGAACGGACGGTAAACTCGAGGTTCGCAAGCGCGAGGGGGAGGTCGAGCAGGTCGCCTCGGTGTTCGACAGCGACGACGTGGCCCGGAACGGGCAGACCGGGATCGGCCACACGCGATGGAGCACCCACGGGAGTCCGACCGACGCGAACGCCCATCCGCACACGGACTGTGAGGGGCGGCTCGCGGTCGTCCACAACGGCATCATCGAGAACCACGGCGCGCTCAGGGAGCGACTCGAGGAGGCGGGCCACACGTTCCGAAGCGAGACCGACACCGAGGTGATCCCCCACCTCGTCGCCGAACACCACGACGAGGAGACGACGGTCGAGGGCGCGTTCCGTGCGGCAGTGGCCGAACTGTCGGGGAGTTACGCGATCGCGATGCTCCACGAAGGGGCCGATACCATCTACGCGACCAGACAGGGGTCGCCGCTCGTCTTCGGTGTCGGTGACAGCGTCAACTACCTCGCGAGCGACGTCCCCGCGTTTCTGGAGCACACCGACCGGGTCGTCTATCTCGAAGACGGGGACGTCGTCGTCGTCGGTCCCCGGGAGTACGAGGTGACGACACTCGACGGGACCCGGGTGGACCGGTCCATCGAACGCGTCGACTGGGACGCCGAAGAGGTCGAGAAAGGACGATACGACCACTACATGATGAAGGAGATACACGAACAGCCGTCCGCGCTCGCGCAGTCAGTCCGCGGGCGGGTCGGCCTCGAAACCGCAGACGGAGCGGACGAGGGGGAGCGGGACCTCGTCAGTTTCGACTCGCTCGACCGGTCGACCCTCGACGGAATCGATCGGGTCCAGTTCGTGGCCTGTGGCACCTCGTATCACGCTGCGCGATACGGTGCGCAGTTGCTCCGAAACCGGGGGATCAAGGCCCGGGCGTATCTCGCGAGCGAGTACGCGACCGGGTGTCCGCCACCGGAAGCGGGGACGCTGCTCGTCGGCATCTCCCAGAGCGGGGAAACCGCCGACACCCTAGAGGCGCTCCGGTACGGGCAAAGCGAGGGGCTCCGGACACTGGTAGTGACCAACGTCGTCGGGTCGACCGCAGTCCGGGAGTGTGACGACGCGGTCTTCATCCGTGCAGGCCCGGAGATCGGCGTCGCTGCGACCAAGACCTTCTCCTCGCAGGTCGCGACGCTCGCGCTGCTGGCGGAACGACTTCGATACCGGATCCGGGGGGCCTACAGCGAGGATGCGGAGCGGTTCCTCTCCGCCGTCGAGTCGCTCCCGTCGCACGTCTCGGCGGTTCTCGACGGCGACGAAATGTCGAGACTGGCCAGGCGTTGCCGGGACAGCGACGCCTACTTCTTCATCGGCCGGGGGACGGGCCACCCGGTCGCGCTCGAAGGGGCGCTGAAGCTCAAGGAGATCTCCTACGAACACGCCGAGGGTTTCCCCGCAGGTGAACTGAAACACGGACCGCTGGCTCTCGTTACCCCGGGGACACCGGTATTCGCCATCTGTACCGGTGAGTATCCGGACAAGCTCCGTGGCACGATCGAGGAGGTCAGTGCGCGCGGCGCGTCGGTGTTTGCGCTCGCCACCCGGGCCAACGAATCGGTCGGCCGAGTCGCCGACGAGACGCTGCTGGTTCCCGAGACGCATCCGGAACTCGTGGGGGTTCTCGCGAACGTCAAACTGCAACTGCTGTCCTATCACACCGCGAGACAGCTGAACCGGCCCGTCGACAAACCGCGGAACCTGGCCAAGAGCGTCACCGTCGAGTGACGACGCCGCGGTCCGGACGCCGGTTCCCAGCCGGCGAGAGAACCCACACTCTCAGTCGCTGCCATCGGCGACCGGCCGGACGGCGACCACGTTACCCGAGTGGACGAACACACTCACACCGGCGTAGGTGAACGTAACCGTCACGTTCCGTGACTGGTCACTGGGAACGACCTCGTCCAGCGCATCGACATCTATCGATTCGCTGAGGGGAGGGAGTTCCTCGATCGGCGTCTCCAGTGCGTTGGAAACCGTCTCAGCGACGGCGATCATCGTATCGTCTGGAGACTCACCCATGATCTGCCGATTGATGCTGACATAGATTGTAATACGCACAGTACCGGACGTACGGTCGGATTAGTCGGTCTCACCGAGACAGGAGACGACGCAGAGTCGCCAGACGAACAGTTTCGGGAGCAGCCAGGACAGTACTAGGACGAAGTCCGGCAGTGGATGGCACTCTCCGCGTCGGTGTCGATCGTTCGTACGGGGCGGCGACGACTCGTTTCCCGTGGGCACCGAGACGTACCGGTGCCCTCGCCAACGTCCCCCTCCAGTTGTTGTCCTGCTACACCGCCGCCCAACTCGACCGACCGACAAATCCCAGAACCTCGTACAGAGCGTCATGTGAGGTGACAGGAACTTGCTGGGGAGATAAACTCGGCGCACGTTCGTGCTATAGCAGAAACATCTTACAGCTGTGACTACAGAACAAACTCCGGTTGGTCCCGAGTAACTGGATATTACTGGTTGGAACGAAGTCGTAAACGGGGATGGGTAATTACGAAACGGTGGTGAGCTGTCAGTATTCCCGCACCGTTCCGGGGGGCATCGAAGTCCGGCGGTAACAGAGGTATAACAAAACAAGACTACACTGACACCCTACTGTGGAGTCCGTGTACCCGAGTACGACATTGAGGGTCATATGAGACCGACACGACTGTTGCGAACGGTCTTCGAGCGATTGAGGCCGTCGGGCAACCTGAACGACCGGGTCGTCAAGAGCGGGCTGTGGATGTTGAGCCAGAAGTCGGTCGGTCGAGCGCTCCAGTTGGTGATGCTCGTCATCTTGGCGAGACTGATCGGTCCCGAAGAGATCGGTCTCGTCGGGATCGCGTTGTTGGCGTTGAGCGCGATGCGTGGTCTGACGAACATCGGTCTCAACGAGGCACTCATCCAGCGGAAAGCCGAAAACGTCGACGAGTATCTCGATACGACCTGGGTCCTCGAGACCGGTCGAGGGCTGCTCATCTGTCTCGCACTCGTCGGTAGCGCACCCTTTCTGGCGTCGCTGTTCGGATCGCCGCGGGCCGAACCCCTTCTGCGAGTTATCGCGGTTTCCCCGCTGTTGCTCGGGTTGCGAAACCCCGGTGTCGTGTACTTCCAGAAGAACCTGGAGTTCCACAAACAGTTCTTCTATCGCGTCAGCGGGGACATCTTCCAGCTCGTCGTCGCGGTCGGATACGCGCTCGTCTGGCCGACAGCGTGGGCGTTCGCGCTCGGCTTCGTCGCCGCCGACGCGTTCAGGCTCGCCGTCTCGTATCTCATCCACGACTATCGGCCCTGGCCCGCGTTCGACCGGGAGATCGCCGCCGAACTAATCAACTTCGGGAAGTGGATAACCGGCTCCTCGATACTGTTTTTTCTCTACAGCGAGGGCGACGACGCGTTCGTCGGGTGGTTCATCTCGCCCGCGGCGCTGGCGTTGTACCAGTACGGCTACCGGTTTTCGAACGCCCCCGCGACTGAACTGTCGAGCATCGTCAGTAGCGTCATGTTTCCGGCTTACTCCAAGGTCCAGGACGACACCGCGGCTCTGCGGGACAGTTTCCTCAAGACTATCCGGCTGACGGCACTGGTCGCGTTCCCGATGGCGTTCGGGATCGCCGCCGTTACCCCAACGTTCGTCAGGGCGTTTCTCGGGAGTGAGTGGATCGGGATGGTAACCGCAATGCAGATACTGACTGTCTACGGGCTGTTGCGTTCGATCGGGAAGTCCTTCGGCGCGGTCTGGAAGGCGATCGACCGTCCGGACATCATCGCGAAACTGTCGGCGCTCCGTGTCTCTCTCCTGGCTGTCGGCATCTACCCGGCGACGGCCGCGTGGGGCATCGAGGGAACCGCGCTCCTCGTCACTGGGGTCTTTCTGTTCCCGATGATGCCGATCGACATATACATCGTCGTCAGGTCCGTCGAAACCACTTACACCGCACTGCTGAGCGAGATGCTGTACCCGCTGGTCGCCAGCGCCGTCATGGCCGCCGGCGTCTGGTACGTCCACCTCTCGCTTTCTATCCACCCGATGGCAAAGTTCGCCGTACTCGTGGCCGTCGGGTTCGTGCTGTACTGCGCCGTTGCCCTGGCGTTCGAACGACAGTTCGACTGGGGGATCACGGACAATTTCCGAACGATCGTCTCCGCGTTGAGAGTGTGAGCCAGCCCACCCGGCGTCGTGACGCGTACGCAACGGGAAGATCTACTGGGTGGTCACCGGAAGGCACCCTGTCGTACGGTCAGGTGTCACTATCCGGGCTTGGTTGTCGCCTCCCGGTATTCCCGTCGGGGCCGCCCTCGAACACGCCTGTCTCGACCATCGCGTCCAGTGGGTTGTCGTCGATCTCGAGCGGGAAGGTAACCCGGCCACGTCGCCGCGCAGACTCCCAAACGCCGAAAGCGAGTTCGGTCGCACGGAGCGACCGGGTGCCGCATATTTCGGGCCGACGGTCTTCCGCGAGCGCGTCGATCGCTTCCGCGATGGCCCGCTCGTAGAACGTCGGCCTGGAAAGTGCTGACTCGTCGACGACCGGAGCATGTTGGAGCAGTTTCTTCGCACCTGCGCGAGCGATGCTCGGAGACGGTGCGTGGATCGAGTCCCCGGTGTCGACGGACTGCCAGTCCGCGCCGTCGACGCGGTACCGGAGCGACGGGCCGTCCTCCACGCCGAGTTCGATGACGCCGTCTGTCCCGAGGAGCCTGAGATAACAGCCGACGACGTCGATCCCGAAACCGTCGTCCTCGCCCGTGAACGCCACACCGTCGACGCCGGAGTCGTACTGCCAGTGGGCGACACCGTGGGTCTCGTTTCGCGTCCCGAACCAGCGGTTCTCCCGGCAGTAGTCGACGTTCGCCAGGACCCACTTCGGTGCCGCGTCGTCGGTGTAGTAGCCACAGAGGTCGAACTGGTGGACGCCAGCGTCGAAGAAGTTCACCTCCCCACACTCTACTCGCTTGAGGTCGCCGATCGTCCCCTCCTCGAAGATGTCCTTCGCTCGCCGGAACGGTTCGCTGAACCGCCGCTGGTGGTCGATCGTCAGCTGGACGCCCTCCCGCTCGCAGACTGAGACCATCTCCCGGCAGTCTCCGGGAGTCGTCGCCATCGGCTTCTCGCAGTGGATCGCGGCGGGGGCTCCGCTCGCCGCGGCGCCGACCACGATATCTGTGTGTGTCGCCGGTGGGGTACAGACGCTGACCACGTCCACGTCTACTTCTTCGAGCAGCAGTTCGTAGTCCTCGTAGACGTTCGCCCGATCGATCCCGAAGTGGTCGGCGAAGGCGACGGCGTTCTCGCGGACGAGATCCGCACACGCGACCAGTTCGACGTCGTCGTGGCGTTTGTAGCCCGGTGCGTGTCGGTAGGCCATCGCGTAGCCCGTTCTGTTCGTCTCGTCCGGATCGGCCCCGGTTCCGATTATCGCGGCGGTGTATCGCATCCTGCCGGACCGATACGCCCCCACGAGGAAGACTATTCAGCCCCTAACGGTCGGCCAGTCCGACAAACCGCTCGCTCGCACGGTCGAAAACAGGAGACGACCGCACTCGACGTTCACCTTCGACACTGGGGCTCTCTGTGAGCCTGAATCGACGAGAAACCACCGGGACAGCGGTCAGCGTTCGGTACACTGTCCGGTCGAGGACGAGTCCCCCCGGTATACGGTGAGGGTCTGTCCCCCGATGTCGGCCGAGTCGAGTTCGGTCGCGATCCGCCGACTCCGCTCACTCATCGACCGTAGATCCGCCTCTAGTGCTGTCCGTATCGCGGCTGACAGTCCGTCGGGGTCGTCAGGGTCGTACGAGATTCCGCCGCCGCCGTCGAGCAGTTCCCCGACACAGCCCACGTCCGGCGCGATAACCGGCCGGCCGAACGACATCGCGAGCACTGCCGACCCGGAAGTGAGTATCGAATCGTATGGGAGTACTACCACGTCGGCGGCGTTCATGTACAACTGGACCACCTCGGCGGAAACGAATCGAAGGACCGTCTCGACGCGGTCGTCCGCGCGAGCACGGGATTCGACGACCGATCCCAGCGACTCATCTTGGGGATTACCCACAACGAGCAGCCTCGAATTCGGGTCTTCGAGCCCGCCGAACGTCTCGATCAGTCCGGGGACATTCTTGTACGACCGTATCTGTCCGAAGTAGCAGAACACGGTTTCCCCGTCGGTGTATCCGAGTCTATCACGGGCGTCGCCACGACCGATATCGTCGGGATAACTGCCCCGGTAGGACCCGTGTGGGACCACGGTCAGCTTGCGGCGTTGCCGCTTACCGAGAGAGAAGGCGTCGACCACGATTTCCCGGGCTGACCGACAGTGGACGATCAGTCCGGGGATGAGCCGGATAGCGACGAGTTTGACTGCGAACTCTACTCCCGGCGAACGCTCCTCGTGTTCGAACTGATTGTGGACCGTCCAGACGGTTCTGACGCCGAACAGACGCAGGATAGACAGTTCGATCAGCAACCGGAGGCCGAGGACTGCGGTGAGCCACGACTGGTCGGTCACGAAACACTTGCTTAGCCAGTGGAGGTGTACGACGTCCGGACGGCCCCCGCCGAGTACGTCGCTCAGTAGCGACGAGTACCGACCGTAGTCAGAGAGTTCGACGGTGGCACCATGGCTTTCGACACCCGATTGCAACTTCCGCTGATAGGGGTTCGAACCCGTCGAATCCGGAAACATCACCACCGTCAGTTCGGCACTATCGTCGCCATGATCCCGGGAATCGGTGGTTCCGGCCACCTGTTCGGTAGCCCCGGACCCGTTCGTTGTGCGCGTCGGGATCCGTCGATTCCGGGGGTCACCCGTTCGCAACATACCTGCGATATCATTCTACACCCGATAAAGTAGACGTCTCCTACCGGCGCCCGTACCGACTGCTCGTGGTTTGAGCGGCTGTGGTGCTAGCGACATCGGCTGGCGTTCCGGACCCTCTTTGCGGGTACAACGAGTATAATGAAGTTCGCTCCCGGACAAGATCACGGTATGAGTTTCGAACACGAGAGAATCGACGACGACCCGCCGTGTGGCCGGCTCAGCTCATGCCAGGTTACGGATCTGACCGGAAACGGACTCTCCGACCTGATCGTCGTCGGGATGGGTGGCAACCCCTCGGTGTCGGTGGCCGGGACGACCGTCACGCTCCGTGCGCTCCCGGGAGTCGACAGCATCATCAACGCCCTGGAGACGAACGTGTTCTGGTACGAGAACCCGGGGTGGGAGCGCCACACTCTGGCCCCGGAGTCGGGGTTGCACCTCGGGGTCGGGTCCGCACTCCACGACGTCGACGGCGACGGTCGGGTCGACCTCATCGTCGGTCAGGGGTACAGCCACAGCGACCTTTACTGGTACCGCCAGCCTGCCAACTCCCGGGATCCCTGGACCCAGCAGTTCATCTCGGACCGTTTCCAGAAATACCACGACCTGACCGTCGGTGACGTCGACGACGACGGGGACCGGGAACTGGTCGGCCTCTCCCAGGAGGCCGAGGCGGTGTTCTACTACGACATCCCGGCCGACCCGACAGTCGAACCCTGGCCGGATGAGAACTGTACTGTCGTCGCCGCCGGTGTCTCGGCCGAAGGGGTACACGTCGGGGACATCGACGGGGACGGGCGGACCGAACTCGTCGCCGGTACGAGCGTCTACCGCCGTGACGGCGACGAGTGGACCAGGACGCAGTTCGCGGACGGCTGGGACGACGTCCGAATCGACGTCGCCGACATCGACGGTGACGGCGAACCCGACATCATTCTCAGTGAGGGAGATTCCCCGACCTACGGTACCCACCCCGGTCGAGTCGCGTGGTTCGACCCCGAGAACTGGGAGCCCCACGTCATCGCGCGCGACCTGTTCGGCCCGCACAGCCTGCAGGTCGGTGACTTCACCGGGGACGGACGTCCCGACGTGTTTGTCGGCGAGATGGGCCTCGAAGAGAACACCGAACCCGTCCACAGAGTCTACCGGAACGCGGGCGACGGGACGTTCGAGGAACACGTGGTCGACCGGGACATCCCGACCCACGAGGCGAAGGCCGTCGATCTGACTGGTGACGGCCGCCTCGACATCATCGGGAAGTCGTACGCGCCGGACCACCACGTCGACGCGTGGTTCAACACCGGGACCCTCGGCGGATCCCTGGATGGGACCCCCCGAGAGCGCGCCGGCAAAATCGCCTGACAGGGACGGTTGTCCCTGTGTGCCGGTATTCGCCGTCTCCGTTTTCGCCTGCCGTACCCGTCTGTTTCGAACGGTGATCGCGACAGACTTCTCTCACTCGCTGTGCGGAGCAAAGCCAGTCACCGCCCAGACTCCCGGGTAAGGAGTCATTACCGGACAATTCGAGCGAGTATGGAAGAATTACTCGCACTCAGTCACGACTGTCCCGGTGTCGGTCTCGGAAGCGCGGGCCAGCTCACTGACCCCCCATTGCAGGAGCGAGTGGTGACTGGGCGGGAGGTGAGTCGACGGCAGCTGGTGAGTAACAGTGAATATCCGTGGACAGCTGGTATCCAACCGTCGCTTACTGGTAGCATGACTTAAACGGTAATTTCCTCTTACTCGGATCATGGTCGATAGCACGCGAAGACCACACGACGGTAAGTACAACCAAAATGACGAGAAGGGATTGCTTAACAGACGGTCGTATCTCAAGCTGAGCGCGGCGGCAGTCGCGTCGGTCGGGGCAAGTGGGGTGTTCACCGGCACCTCGAGTGCGAGCACCCACCGCGACGACTTCCAGTTCGACCGGACGCTGCACGCGGTCGACGACCTCGGGATGGACCCGACGGGGTCCGAGCCTATCTCCGGGACACTGGAGTCCGCCGCGGCCGACAACACCCTCATCGAGTTCCCCGACGGGGAGTTCCTGATGGACTTTGCCGACCTGCGGATGGACCTCGACAACTTCGGGCTGGCAGCCACGGACGAGGGGGCGCCGGCGTTGCGACACGCGCCCTCAAACGAGGAGAGACCGCTCGGCATCATGATATACGGGTCGAATCTCCTCTTCGAAGGCTTCGAGATGGACGTCAGCGGGTCCGGTCGTGGACGCCGGATCCATCTCCGTGCCGAATCGGGCACGTTCGTCGTCAACGATATCCACATTGTCGGGCTGTGGGACACCTGGGCGTACCCCTTCCGCGTGCGCGTTCTCGACGAGTCACAGGACGCCTACATGAAGAACATCGTCGCCAACGACGGTCAGATCACTGACCACGACGTCTCCGCGAACCCGGTCAAGACGGAGGTCGAACACGCCGGCGACCTGTACGTCGAGGATTGCGAGTTCAGCCACTGGGGCAAGGCGATCTACGACCCTTCGAGCCAGCGGGAACCGCTCAGCCGTGGCTTCGACGTCGGTGACGGCAATCTTCACGTCCGGAACTGCTTTTTCCACAACAACAACGCCGCCAGCATCAGGACTGGTTCGGGTTCGACCATCCGCAACTGCGAGTTCCGCGTCGACGACAGCACAGAGGGAGAGACGGTTACCTGGAAGGACCCGGTCCCCAACCGCCAGGGGATCGTCAACGCCCGGGCCATTCGGTGCAAAGGCGACCTCGGCGAAACCGGCGTCCTGATCGAGGACTGCAAATTCGTCTACACGCACCCCGTCTCGGGTGGGGGGATCATCACCTCCTCCTCCGTCGCGGGTGGACACACGGTACGTAACTGTTCGATCCGGTGTGAAAGTACCGAGATATATCCCATTCTCCTCAAAGACGATTCCTCAGAAACCGGCCCCACGACGTTCGAGAACGTCACGATAACGGGCACCGGCGGTGACAGCTGTGGCGCATTCGTCTGGGGACGCGACGGCACCACGTTCGAGAACTGCTGTATCGACCTCGGCGAGAACGGCCAGGACGGTGTGTACTTCTACGAATCGACCAATGGAAATATCACCGATTCGAACATCAACGTCCCGGCCGACGCGTTCGTGTACAATGACTCGTCCGGTTCCACGGAAAACGTTACCTACTCCAGTTCCTGCTCGACCGGCGATTCGGGTTCGTCTGACGACTCGGGTTCGACGGAGGAGTACGACCTCACGCAGACGCTGACGGTCCGCGGTACGGGTGAAGCAGTCGACTACACCGTGGAGACGACCGAGGGTATCGTCTACGGCCCCGACGGTAGTACCGTCACCGACCCGGACACAGTCGTCTCGGACACGGTCGCCGCCGACGGCGAGGACTGGTACTGGTGGGACGGCGAGATCGTCTCGGTGTCGCTCTCGGGCCCCGCCGAGTTCTACGTCAACGGCGAAAAAGTCGACCCGGACTCGCTCGGCCTCCCGAACTCTATCGTGCTCCAGGGGCGCAACGGTGAAAGCGACTACGAGTTCACGGTCAGCGGTGACCTCCAGAAGAGCGAACTGGTCGCACCGACCGAAAAAGGAGACATCGTCGACGGTAGTACGGCCGACGGTGCGGTCGGCGACGACGCCGACGGATACCGTTTCTCGGGGAACCTGACCGAACTCACCATCAACGGCGACGCAAACGTCCGGTTCGAGTGAGCACGTCCGCTCGTTGAACCGGCCGGCCACCCCGACGATTTCGTAGTGTCGGCTGTACCTATCTGAAGCCATTCGCCACCGAGGTGTCGAACGTTGACGACGGGAAAGGACGGGAGAGGACGGCGACCGGGTGAGGAGACGGCGGTCCGAGTGATACGCGCCGGTCCGAGCGTCGGGGCCGTGCCGTAACGGGGCCGGTGCGGTTTCGACGCTCGTCACGTTAACAAGTTCATAACAAATGTAACGAACCGAGATGCCGCTCCTATGCCCGGCATACATCTCGCTCACGGGCCGGCAGTCGGCGACAGTACCGACGCGCTCAGACAGCGGGTGCAGTCGCTGTGTCACTTCGAGGAGTACGAGGTCGACCCGGTCTACGAGCGAGACGGGACGTTTCTGGCTGCGACTTGCTACCCCGAGTACCCCGTAGAGACCGTCGAGACGGCACAGTATTACGTCGTCGTCGAGGGGAAACTGTACGACGTCGAGGACACCCGGGATGCCGTGGCGGATCTCGCGAGAGACGTCTTCTCGGACGACCCAACAGAGGTATCGGAGTGGAGCGTCGGCCGGGACGGGGTGTTTCTCGCCGTGTTCGTCGAGAAAGAGACGGGAGCGGTCGCCGTGCTCAACGACGCCATGGGTCGGCTCCCAACGTTCGTGGCTGAAACAGACGACGGCGTGTACGTCTCCAGGGAACTGTCGTTCTGTCGGCAGTCCCTCGACAGGGTCACGATGGACCGGACGGGGGTGGCACAGATGCTGTTGTTCGGCTACGCGCTCGACGACCGGACGCAGTTCGAGGCGGTCCGCGACCTCGACCCAGCGACGTTGCTGGTACTCGACGGGTCGAGCGACGGGCGGGGCCTCACCGAGCGGTCCCTGCACGGGATGAACTTCAGCGAGGAGGCACACGCACACCGCTCCATCGAGGAGAACGCGGCGCGACTCGCCGAGCTGTTCTCCGAGGCGTGTCGGAACCGTGCCGAGGCGTCGGCCCGGAGCGTCGTATCACTGAGCGGGGGGCTGGACTCCCGGGCGATCGCCGCCTGTTATCACGCAAACGACCTTCCGTTCGAGGCGGTGACGTTCGCGTCTGCGAGCGGCGACCACGACCAGGATATCGCCGTCGCATCCGACCTGGCCGAGGCGTTCGACGTCGAGTGGCGCTACTACGAACTGTCGAAGCCGACCGGCCGCGACCTGCAGACGCTGCTCGAGATGCTGAGCGGTACGAACTACTTCGCGATGGCGTGGATACTGGGCTTTTTCGAACGGTTGCGCCGGGATGTGGATCGCGAGGCGAGTTACATCGCGGGCGACGGGGGCCAGCGTGCGCTGCGTGACAACACGCCGCCCAAGACGCCCGAGTCCATCGATGAACTCGTCGACACCATCGTCACGTATCACAGCCACGTTCCGATCGACCGCGTCGCCCGGCTTACCGGGATCACCGAAGACGAGATCCGCGATTCGGTTCGGGAGACCGTCGTCAACTACCCGGAGACCGACCTCGAGCGCAAGTACGTCCACTACATGATCACCGAACGCGGGATCAACTTCCAGTACCCCGGCGAGGACCGCAACAGGTTTTACTTCTGGAACGAGGGGCCACACTTCGCGGCGCCGTTTTTCCGGTACGCAGTCAACTGTCCGACCGAACAGAAACGTGACACGAGGCTCTACCAGGCGTTCCTGCGGGAACTGTCCCCGACCGCGGTCGAACACGACTACGTCAACGTCGGCGCCGAACCCGGATCCCTCGAGTACCGGCTGAAGATGTCGGCACTCGATATCGTCTTCAGATATCCCAGGCTGAAAGAAGTCGTCGGAACGACGGTCAACAGCGCCTGGGACTATCAGTACGACCCAGTCATCGCCGACTGTCTCGAACGAGAAGCCGAATCCTGCCCGGCGGTGAGCGACCTGTTCGACGCGGGTGAACTGCGGGCGATCACCGACCGGCGTGACTCCTGTGGTCGCAAAGAGATATACACGATACTGACAGTCGTCTCGGCTGTCGAACAGGCACTCTGCGAGGACTCGACGCTGGCACTCGTCGCCGACCGGCAGTTCTCGTGACGTTATCGGACACACGGACGTGAACACGTCGTTGTGGCACAATCAGACTGGGTAGCTGGCTCGGACAATCGCCGAGCGGTGGCATCGCACCACCCGACAGTGTGTAAGTAAGGAGTTTATACTTTATAAGTGGTGTTGATGAGATAAGAGAAATCGGGATGAACAGACGTAGTTTTCTATGTCGAATAGGGGCGGTCGGGCTAGGAGGGCTCGCCGGATGTCCGGACGGCGGAAACGGCGGAGAGACGGATACGGACACGACGGTTGCGACGCCGACCGACTCGCCTGGGCCCGTCACCGGATCGACTCCGGGCCGCACACCAGGCGAGCCCCTGACGGACGAACCACCGAGCCTGCGGGACCTCGCTCGAGTCCCGGCCGACGCGAACGTCGAGTTCGAGCATGTCCACGATGTTCGGGATCTCGGGGCCGACCCGACTGGGGAACGCCCCATTAATCCGGTCCTAGAGGATCATATACAGGAGGGGACGCTGTTCGTGTTTCCGGAGGGGCGATACAGTCTGTCCCCGTTCATCAAGACCGGTCTCCGGAACGTAGGATTCGTCTCGAGAGTCGACAACCGCCCGACGCTGGTCCCCGCTGGTCCCGTCGAGGAGACTGGCGAGTGGCTCGTCGCGTTGAAGGGTGAGAACCTGCTCGTCAACGGGTTCGACCTGGACTACACCTCTCCCGGGCACGGAGCGCGCATACAACTCTTCGCGAGCCGGGGGAACTTCTGGTGCCGGGACCTTCACATCTACGGACAGATCGACTCCTATGCGGACGCCTTCGCGTTCAAAGTTCTCGATTCCGACGGTGTCGGCGTCGTCGAGCGTCTGGTCGCCCGCGACGGAAGTCCCGGGAACACCGGTCCGACGAGCGGGATATTCGTCGGACTCGAACACAGCGGGACGATACGTATCGTCGACTGCGAGATGTGGCACTTCCCGGGAAAGGGGATCTACGGCAGTAACCCGGCAGAGCGCGCCACCGGCGCCGGCGGTGGTATCGTCCACGTCGAGGGCGGTCACTACCGGAACAACAACATCGGTAACATCAGGGTTGGCGGGGGCGCCACCATCAAAGACGTCACCTTCGAGATGATCGATTCCCTGGAGGGGGGGACGGTCGAGTGGGAGACGCCGCTACCTCGCCGACGAGACATCATCAACGCACGGAGCCTACGTGTGAAAGGCGACCGGAACGGGCGGGTAGTCGTCGAAAACTGCGAGTTTCGTCACGAGTCCGGGGGCGGTTCCGGAGTAGTAGTCGTCACCCCCACCGGGAGTGTAACTCTCCGGAACTGCGAGATAACCCACGACAGCGGACCGCTCCCGACGGTCCACCTCAAGCCGGATATTACCAGTCTCGACCCCAGCAGATTCGAGAACGTGACGATAGCGGGCGAGAGCAGCGATGCGCCGGGGGTATTAGTTAGAGAGAACAACGGAGCTAGCTTCGACGACTGTTCGATCACCCTGCCGAACACCGACGGCTTCAGGCTCACGCCCGACAGCAGCGTCCGTCTCAAGAGGTGTTCGGTGGACGTCGGTGGACTCGCGGTGACGTTCATGGGGGAGGACCCCGATGGCAGCCATTCGGTGATATTCCTGAACGGGGCGTCAGAGACGTTCAGAAACTACGGACTCTCCTTGACACAGTGCGAGGACGATGGTGGTTCTGACGCGTCAACCGACGTTGACGTGGCCGATGACCCGTACCTCTCCCGTGCGTTGGGCCGTTCAGTCACCGTGCCCTGTGGTGTCGCCGAACTCAATGCGGATAGCAACGTCATCGTCCTTATCAGTGGGTGACTGGATCCCGGGCGGTCTCCGAGCGGGTATTAGCAACACGATAACAATGACTCCAGCCCCGAAACGGCGCGGGTAATGACAGGACGGACAGCGACGCCGTCACCGGTGAACTGGACCGGGAGGGCGAGAATGAACAGCGCGCAGAACGGACGGTCTATCGCGACCGGACACACTGATGAACGATGGCACAGGCGGTGACGAGGAGGCCAGACAGCGATCTTGACGGGAGCACACAGTCGACGTCGCACCAGGGCGAGGTCCGGGCTGTTCTGGGGTTCCTCTCGCTGGCGGCTGCGCTCCTGGTTGGTCACACGAGCCCCGCCCGGGGTTACGAAGTGTCCGTCTACACCGCCACGCCGACAGCTTTTTGGGTCGCACTCGGTGTCGCGACGGCCATCGGCGTCTCACTCTCTCTGACACCCAAGACGTCCCGTTCGATCCGGTCGCTGGGGTGCGTGCTACTGGCGGGTACCATCCTGACCGTCGTCGCGATCCCGACGATCCGTGGGTACTTCTTTTACGGTCCGGCGGACTCGATGACTCACCTCGGTTGGGTTCGGGACATCGCAAGCGGCCGGCTCGACCCGCTCGGGTTCCTCTATCCGGGAGTTCACACGTCCTCGCTTTTGGTTTCCGAACTGGCGGGCCTGTCAGTCACGTACTCGATAGAAACTGTCGTTCTCGTATTTTTCGTCGTCTACGTGGTGTTCACGCCGGTCGTGGTGACGTTCATGGCCGACGGGTGGTGGGCGGTGCCGATAGGCTTGCTCACCGCGTTGCTCTTCCTGCCGGTGAACAACATCAGCGTGTTCAGGATGGCCCACCCCACGACGCAGGCCATCCTATTCTCGCCGTTCCTGTTGTATCTCACCTTCCTCTATCTCGATAACTCGAACCCGTACTGGAGCGAGCGCCACGAGAAGCTGGTTAAACGCCCTTCTCGAACGGGAGTGTTGCTCCTGGCCGCGGGCATCTCTCTGTTGTACCTACATCCACAGGTGACCGCGAGTGTGCTGGCCGTCCTGGCAGCCGTCTCCGTCGTCCAGCTGCTCGCCCGGTCTCGCTGGCCGGAAACCACCGTCGCGAACCATCGGTTGCTGGTCGGTCACACGGCACTACTGTCGGTGGCGTTCGGACTCTGGGCGCCCCGACACGGTCGCACCTCGAACGCGGTGGACGGCGTTGTCGACGGGGTCATCGGACTGTTCGGTGGCGGGACCGACCCCGCTGACGGAGCGGCCACAAGAGGCGAGTCAATCGCCGAAATCGGCGGCGGGATCGAGATCCTTTTCGCGAAACTGTTCGGCGTCAGTCTCGTATTCTGTCTCGTCACGGCAGTTCTGATCGCGGTTGCCCTGTATCGGGTATGGAATGGGTCACTATCGAACGACAACACGTTCGTCACGTACGCGGCGACGGGTCTCACCGCCTTGACCGTCGTGTTCATCGTATATTTCCTCTCGAGCGTGACGACCCAGTACTTCCGCCAGCTCGGGCTCGTGATGGTGCTGGTGAGTGCCATCGGGGCCGCTGGTTTCGCACGGGTCGTCGCTGCGGGTGGAAACAGCAGGGCCGACCAGTTCGGGGCCGGAAATGGCCCCTCGCCGTCGCGGCTCGGTCTCCTCGCTCTGAAGGTACTGATGGTCGTTTTGTTGATCACCTCGCTCGTCACGCTGTATCGGTCGCCGTACATGTTACAGCCCTCCGACCACGTTCCCGAACAGCACATGGACGGCCACGAGATCGCCTTCGAGCGTATGAACAACGACCACACGTTCATGGGGATGCGCACGACAGGTGGACGGGAACGGGACGCGATTTACGGCGTCCAACGGGCTCGCTCTTCGAGGTTCGACAACGTCGCCGTCCCGCCCCCGGTGTTCAACACCGGCAACTACACCGAGACCTACAACGACAGCAGATACGTTCTGATCACGGAGCGGGACCGAACGCGCGAGTTGGACGTGTTCAGACAGCTCCGGTACGAACGCCAGGGGATCGACCGGCTCGAGTCTCAGGACCACGTCGACAGGATCCTCTCCAACCAGGAGATACAGCTGTACCTGTACGAGCCCGAGAACGATTGATAGCGAGTATTTTCCAGGTCGAGTACACGCGTTCGGCTCTCCGGATCTGATAGGCGGAGCACCGGTACCACCGTTTTCGGCGAGTCTGAAACCCGGGTCGTCCCGCCTGTGACTTCGAGTGGAGTTGCCGACCGTCACCGGGCGGCACTGTCGAGTTCGTCGGACCCGTCCGTCTGTCGGCTACCGAGTGCGCGCTCGGCTGTGCGTTTGACCCGTTTCGCAACCCGATAAAGGCCGCTATCGAGCGTGAACAGCAGGTACACGTAGGCCTCCACGTACGTCGGATCGTGGCCAAGTGCCTCGACCGCGTGCCGCCTCGCGGCGCGGGTGTAGCCGTTGGTGAGTGCCGACTTCGCGAGCGCGAGAGTCTGTACGGCGAGGAACCGCCGTTCGACGTCCGGGCCGAACGTGGCGGCGAGAGGTCGGTGTTTCTCGACGAACTCCGGGTAGGCGACGTCACGTTTCCCCTCGTAATCGTCGCCGATCTGGGTGTGTGTCCCGCGTCGATGGATAACGAGTGGTTCCGGCACCGGTTCGTACCGGCAGAACCGGGACAGTCTGATGTTGAGGTCCCGGTCCTGCCAGCCGGGGAGGGACTCGTCGAGGCGACCAACGCGCTCGAGCAGGTTCCGCCGCACCATCAGCCGCGTGAACGACCCGACCGACGCCCCACACAGCAACTCGCGGGTGATGTCCCCACTGAGGTCGCGCACCGAGACTCCAACCGGCCGGTCGTGCTCGTCAACGAACTGGGACCCGGTGTAGACCACGCCGGTACCATCGGGCGCCTCGTCGAATGTCGACACCTGGCGGCGTATCTTCTCGGGGTACCACTGGTCGTCGTCGTCGAGAAACGCGACGAATTCGCCCTTCGCGGCCGCGATACCCGTGTTCCGGGCGGCGTTGGCTCCGAGGTTCTGTGCGTGTCGACGAACTTCGAAGCGCTCCAGTCCGTCACGGCTCACGTTCGAGAGCTGTGGCTCTACGGGTTGGGGCGAGCAGTCGTCGACCACGACGAGTTCCAGCGGGTCGTAGGTCTGTGTGGCGACGCTCCGGACCGCCTTGACGAGGTAGTCCGGACGCCCGTACGTCGGAAGGACCACGCTGACCAGTGGTCCCGAACGCTCGGTCATCACTTCCCCTCCGGCCGCCCGGTAGTTCGTTACTTCCTGATTACGGTAGTCCAGTCGTCGCCAGTCGTCTACGACACTGCGGTCGTTTCCAGCCCATACGGATAGTGCCGGTCGTGCCCGTGTACCGGTACGACCACACGATATACGTGGGGTCGGCTCGGAAACGGCTTCCAACGGACACTACGATCCCGGACCGGAAAGCACAGCATAACAAACAGCTTGAGTTCCCATCCGCGGGGTATGCGCTCCCGCTCACGTCGGTCAGTACTCGGATCCCTTGCCGGGTCTCTCGCGGCACTCGGTGGCTGCCTCTCCTCCGGTGAAACTGGAGTCACTCCCACCATGACAGTGCCGTCCACGGACCCCACACCGCCGTCCACGGACCAGACACCGCTGCCCACGGACCGGACACCGCCGCCCACGGAGACGCCTTCGGACACCCGGACGGCGACCCCGGCGTACGTCCCCCCCGGGGGTAGTCGACCCGCGATGTTCCTCCACCTGGACACGCTGGCAGCGATTCGCGCTCGCGTCGAGGCTGGCGACGAGCCCTGGACCACCGCATACGAGTGGTTCATGTCGGACACGTACAACGCCCTCCAGAGCGAGCCGGAGGGTGTCACGACTGGCGACCGAAACCACGAGTTTACGACCGCCGGTCCGGACGATCCCGACAACCGCGGAGATTACAAGACAGCCATCAGAGTCGGTGACCAGGCCCGGGATCTCGGTCTCGCCTACCAGCTCACGGGTGAGGACGAGTACGCACGGGGAGCCGTCGACGTTCTGGATTGCTGGTTCCTCGCCCACGAGACGTACATGAAACCCGAGCCGACTGCGAGCATCGAACTGTTCATCACCCTTCCCAAGATGTGGTGGGGAGCCGAACTCGTCCGTGGACACGACGCCTGGGAGAGAGCCGGCGTCGGCGACGAGTCCACCCTCCGGGAGTGGGTCGCCACGTTCCTCGACCAGCTGAGCCACGAGGTGCCGACCACGTTCGGTCAGCAGAATATCTTCAACTGGCTGGAGCTGACCCACGCCGCTGGGGGGGTGTATCTGCGCGACTGGGACCGCTTCCGGACCGCGATGTCGCGCAACAGGGAGACCGGGTTCGACCAGCTCCGCGAGGACGGGCTCCTCGAAAACGAACTCCCCCGTCACAAGAGCCTGACGTACTCGATTTTCGCGATGAAGGCGCTCACTACCGCCGCCGAGATCAGCCGCCTCTACGCCGACCGCCTGGACGGTCCGACCATCTACGAGTACGCGAAGTTCGATGGTTCCCGGACGGCGCTCGAGCGGATGTACGACACGCACGCCCCGTACATACTGGACCCACAGGCCTGGCGCGCCCAGTCTTCGGGTCCCGACGACGAGCGGTTCCGGACGGGCGAGGGCTTTCCGGCGCGGTCGATGGAGAAAGCCGGTGCGCTGTACGAGGTTGCCTACTCCCGGTTTCGCAAGGACGCCTACGTCGAGGTAGTGACCGCCGGAGGCCGGCCCGTGAAAAATCAGCCGACGTACGTCGAAGCCCAGCAGGAACCGATCGAGCACGAGGGCCGGCCCCGCAGGGACGAGCGGGTCCTCGGCTGGACGACGCTCACACACGGCGAACAGTTCCGGTTGGACGGCATCCCCGACCCGCGGGTCGGGTGATTCAGCCGGCCCCGGCTCGGTCTGTCACTCGAGTGCCCGCGCGTACGCGTCCAGAATGTCGTCGCCCATGCGTTCGAGACTCAGGTCGCGGACCTGCTCGCGCCTGCCAGCGTGTTCGGGCGCCTTGAGCGCGGCCACGAGCGCATCGGCGAGCATGTCGTCGTCGTCACAGACGGTCGAGTGTGGCAGGTCGGTGACGTGGTTAGCGACATCGCCGACGTCAGTGGCGACGACCGGAACGTTACAGGCCAGTGCTTCCCTGACCGAGTTGGGCGAGCCCTCCCACCTGGAAGTCATCAACAGGGCGTCGGCGGCGTTCATGTAGGTCGGCATTTGCTCGTGAGGGGCGTCACTGACCACGTGTAACTCGATGGGCCGTGACGTCTGTCGCCGGGCCGTCTCGACTACCCGCGCGGCCCGCGGGAAGTCTTTCTCGGGTCTGGCGGGGGTCCAGGGGAAGATAACGTGTGCGCTGTCCGGGTCCCAGCCGACCGTCTCGCGGGCCGCGAGGGTCGAATCCGGCGCGAACCGGTCGAAGTCCACGCCGTGTGGGATCACGTGTGCGTCCGTACCGACGACGGCCGCCATCTCGTTGGACATCACGATCACCTCGTCGGCGACCCGGGCACAGAGCTTGCTCACCGGGCCGAACGTGCCGAACACGTCGCTCCCCCACAGCGAGACCACGACAGGCCGCGTCGGCTGTGCCAGCGCCATCGGTGCGGTCAGCCCGTAGTTGGCGTGGATCAGGTCCACGTCGCGGACGGCACTCGTCGCGAGCGTCGACCGGTACAGCGAGGCGTAATCCAGTACTGACCGCCGGCCCGATCCGGCGGCGGGAGCCTCGAGAACCGTACACGAAACACCGTTGCGCTCGAGTTCCTGGACCTGTTTCTCGGCGAATACCCCGTAGTGCGTGAACAGTTTCAGGACGTGGAGGTCGTCCCCGGCGCCCCGGGGCATCCCGGTTACGGTTCCGGCGGTAGTCTGACCGCCGTCGGTCACAGCCTTCCCCCGGTTGGGGACGTACGAACCTGCCGTCGGCGGACACCGGCGGTTGGTTCGCCTCGGTCTACGACTCTCCTCGTTGTCCCTTCTGTGTCTACAGGGCAGCATCTGTCGGACGTTGCGATGTCACAGCCATAGTTATCCATCGGCTACGGGGTCGCGGAAGTTCCAGTATAACAATGAACCACAGCGGGCTTGGTCACGGCGAATGCGTTTCGAGAACCACACACGGAGAGGACCGATTCGTAGTCGTCGTTGTGTGATTTCATGGACACCAAGCGAGGCGGACTGTCGAGGAACTCCGGCAAGGACTGTCGGTCCGCCGAGTCGCCCTCGCGTCGACGTGACGGCGCCCGGGGGGTTCCCGGAATGAAAATTCTGACTATCGTGGGTGCGAGACCCCAGTTCGTCAAAGCCTTTCCGGTCTCGAGGCGGCTCCGGGAGCGCCACGACGAACTGCTGGTTCATACCGGCCAGCACTACGACAACGAGCTGTCGGGCGTGTTCTTCGAGGAGCTATCGATCCCGAAACCCGAGTACGAACTCGGCGTGGGGTCGGCCTCACACGGACGACAGACCGGTCGGATAATGGTCGCGCTCGAACCCGTCTTCGAGGAGGAGCGACCCGACGTCGTCCTCGTGTACGGCGACACGAACTCGACCCTCGCCGGGGCGCTGGTCGCGACGAAGTCCGACACCCTCCTGGCCCACGTCGAGGCGGGCCTCCGTAGCGGCGACACCGACATGCCCGAAGAGACCAACAGGGTTCTCACCGACCACGCGGCCGACGCGTTGCTTGCGCCCACGACCGAGGCAGTCGGGAACCTCCGCACGGAGAACCTCGGAGACCGGACCTACCGGACGGGGGACGTGATGTACGACGCGCTCCTGTGGGCACGGGACCACACCGAGCCGGCTTCGGTCCGACGGGACCACGACCTCGAGGACGGCGAATACGTACTCACGACCGTCCACCGGGCTCGTAACACCGATGACGTCGACCGACTTCGGGCGATAGTCGAGGTGCTGGTCGACCGCCCGGAACCAGTCGTGTTTCCAGCCCACCCGCGGACCGTCGACGCGCTCGCGGACGCGGGCGAACTCGAGCGCCTGCGACGGGCGTGTACTGTCGTCGAACCGGTTGGCTACCTGGAATTCGTCGACTTACTGGACAACGCCGAACGTGTGCTGACCGACTCCGGGGGCGTCCAGAAGGAAGCATTCTTCCTCGATACGCCGTGTATAACGATCAGGCCCGAGACCGAGTGGCCCGAGACTGTCGACGCCGGGTGGAACGTGCTCGCGGACGCTGACCCGGAGTGCATCCACGCAGCCATCGACCGGTCGTTCGACCTGGCCGACCGCGAGAAACCCGACCCGTACGGGAACGGTGACGCCGCCGCCACCGTCGTGGACGTCCTCGAAACCATCGCCGCTGAGGACAGATAGCGCGTTTCACCGTCGGTCGACACTCACCGAATCCGGACCTGTGTTCGATAGTACGATGACCGGAGCCGTAGCGAGAGCACTACTCGCGGCGAACAGTCGAGCCCCTGCCCCTGGTTCAACTCGGCGTCGTGCCGGACCACGGGCCGACGCTGGCCACCTCGTCCAGGTGTGCTTCGGTCCGGGCAACCTCGACGATCACGTCGGTGAGGTCGACCATGCCCTCGACGTAGTCGTCGCGTTTCGCCAGCCATTCGTCTTCGACGGAGTCGTCCGAGAGCAGGCGCTCGGCGGTCGATATCGTCTCCTCGAAGCCGGTGTAGTTGAAGATGAGCCCCGCGGCTTCGAGCCGCTTGAAGTTCCCCATGTCGTCCTCGCCGACGAACGAGTTCGAGCGGACCGCTGGCGTCCCGAGCATTGCGGCCTCGGTGACCATCGTCTGTGTGTCAGCGACCAGAAGGTCCGCCGCGGCCAGGGCGTCGTGGATCCGGGCTGGATGCAGGTCGAAGCGCCGGCCGTCCAGGCCCGTCAGGTCGAGGTGGCCGCCCTCGTTGGAGACGAGCACGGTCGCCCGCTCGGCGAGGCGTTCGATCAGCCCCTCCCGCTGTGCGGTCGAAAACCCGGACTGCCCCACGTCGTGGTGTGCATCGAAGGCGTTGAACCGGCAAATAGCGAACGATTCTTCGGGGTCCAGCCCGAGATCGTCGCGGACGGACGGATCGGGATCGAACACCGACGGGTGGAGGTAGGCACTCTCTTTGAACCCGTCGAACTCGTAATGGTTCGCGCCGAGTCGTTTCTCGAAGGCGCGTGGCGTGAGGATGGCGTCAGCGACGCGTCGGGAGATCCGGTGGTCGAGGTTGGTCGGCTCCGAGTCCAGGACGAGCACGCACCGGCACCGTGCCGCCGCCGCAGCGATGGCACCGAACGTACCGACACCGAACACCAGGTCCGGTTCGAGCTGCTGCGCACGCCGTGAGATCCGGAGGAATTGCCCGGGAAACTGGAGGAACCGCGAGCGCTTCGTGCTCCCACAGCGACCGTACACCTCGTAGGGCAAGTCGTGGTACGCCAGCAGGTCGAGCGTACATCCGTAGTCCCGCGCCATGACCGTCACGTCGTGACCCTCACGGTCGAGTAGCCGAACCGCGTGTTTGTACAGGTGGACGTGCGCCGGCGTGTTCGTGAAAAACAGGTGTCGCATTACGCAGTGAAAGCGAAGCGGACTGCATAAGTAAAAACTCGTTACCGCCCGAGGCGCCGGCGAAACAGCCGACCCCGGTTCGTGAACGCGCCGCCGCCTCACCCACCATCGGCTTCGACGTCGACCCAGATGTGCAGGTAGTCACGGGCCGATTCGGGGCCGACGGTGGCCGGCGGGTCGCCGAGGTAAAGGTAGTACCGAAGCCTGAGGTCGTCACGAGCGAGCGTCGGGACAACTGTGTGGGGTTCCGTCCACGTCTCCCCGTTCGCGACAGTCCCGTGGAGCGTCTCGAGTCGCTTCGCGCCGACGACGCGCGCCGTCCCGTCAGACCTCGAGACCTGTTCGAGCCTGACGACGACCGTGTAGTTCGTCTCGACCTTCCTGTCGTTGGTCACTGCGAACGTCAGTTCGGTCTCCTCACCGCGGGTCAACTCGGACGGGTACTCGTCGGCGACGAGGTCGCCCGACCGGTTCTCGGTCAAGAGCGTCATCGTCGAGTACTGCTCGCCGTCCTGTGGGACCATGAGGACGTAACTGAACGTGAGCGCGGCCAGAACGACGCTGGCGACGACGAGCCCGCGTGTCAACCGGCGACGTCGGTTGTCGGGAGTCACCCAGTCGTACGTGTCCGACAGCCAGTCGTCGAGACCCAGCCGGAAGCGTTCCGGTTCGGGGACGGCTTTCCGACGGTACGCGGCGACGACGATACCGACCACCGTCGTGCTCCCGACGACGAGCAGGAACGACCGCTGCTCGTACGGGAGCCCGACAACCGCCGGGACCAGCCCGAACAGCGGGACCAACGTCACGCTCGTCCCGAACGACAGCAGTGCTCGCTGAACGGCGTCGGGCCGGAAGTGGTTTCGCTCGCGCCGGTCGGCGTCCGGATACAGTGCCGCGACCACGACGTATCCGGGAACGAACAGCAGGTACCCGACCACGAATCCCGGCCGAAGTCCGGGGACTGACGACAGGTCCGCCGCGACGACGGTCCCGACAATGACGCTGGCTGCAGTGACGAGCATCAGGTCGGTCGGCGGTTGCAGTACTATCTGAACGAGTCGGTATCGGACTGTCGCGGTCGACGGATCGTTGTGTGTCACTGTTAGGTAGTACCATCTGCGGAACCGGTGGTCGATGGACCAGACCCGCCGGGATCCGCTCTTAGGAAAGGAGACGTGTTTCGACCGGTTTAGTAAATGAGTCGATACGGCCCGACGTCGACGGTCCTCTCGCAGTTCGGTGACATCCCCGTTCCTCCGTTGGCGCTCCACCGGCCGGGAGTGGGCACACTCTCTCCTGTGGCGTCGCCCGGACACTGCTATCACTCGGACGGGGAGTCGAACTCCTCGACGTCCGGCAGGTCGGCGACACCCTCGTGGCTCCCGACGTACGTCGCCGACCCGACTGTCTCGCTGAACTGCTTGAGAGTCGGGTACTCCCGCACCGTCAATACGCGTCCCTCTTCGACGGCGAAGACGATCTCGTCGACGTCCCCGTGGCGGTACCAGTCGGCTCTGGAGGGTTCGCAATGCTCCATCACCAAGTCGGTACGCCCGGGTGGATATTATAGCTGTGTATCGGACACGACAGGGATTCACTGTCGGAAACAGGTGTTGCTACCGTCCGATACCGGTTCGGTCCCCCACTGGTCCCCTCGACGGCGCCGTACCGAGCCCTTCGTACATTGTCACATATCCGATAGTATGATCCCGGCCGCCGAATCGGCCCGATACCCGGGGATTCCGGATTCAGGTGCCGTATAACAATACTCGAATCATCCCCAGCCACGGACAGAAGTGTACGGAGCAACCAGACGTCTGCGCACGTGCCCGGTCGCACACCAGCGTGAGGGATGAGATGTACGACGGACACACTATCGCCGTCGTGGTCCCGGCGTACAACGAGGAAGGACTCGTCGGTGACGTCGTCCGGACGATGCCCGGGTTCGTCGACCGCATCTACGTCGTAGACGACGCGTCGACGGATGGGACGTGGGCGGAGATCGCACAGGCAGCGTCCGAAGTCAACGAGCGTCGCGGGGGGACAGCCAGTGAGACGTCCTGGCCGAACGTCGTCGTCCCACTCTCCCACGAACGCAACCGGGGCGTCGGCGGTGCAATAAAGACCGGATACCAGGAGGCCCTGGACGACGGCGTCGACGTCGTCGCCGTGATGGGCGGAGACGGGCAGATGCCCCCGGGACTCCTCGCCGACGTAGTCCGGCCCGTCGTCGAGGGTCGGGCCGACTACGCGAAGGGTAACCGCCTGGCGACGCCGAACTGCCGCAGCGAGATGCCCACCTTCCGGTACGTTGGCAACCATGTGCTGTCGTACCTGACGAAGATTGCGAGTGGCTACTGGGGAGCCGGCGACCCCCAGAACGGATTCACCGCCGTCTCGGCGGACGTGCTCCGGGCGGTCGACCTCGAGGCGTTCTACGAGGACTACGGCTACTGTAACGACATTCTCGTCCGGATGAATCTCGCCGGCGTCCGCGTAGCCGAGGTGCCACAACCGCCCACCTACGGGGACGAGGAGAGCGACATCACCTACTCCACGTACATCCCCAAGGTCAGCGCGATGTTGCTCCGCCAGTTCGTGTGGCGGATCTGGGACAAGTACGCCACGCGCCTCCATCCCGTAGCGATCTCCTACGTGCTGGCGGCAGTGTTGTTCGTCGCCGGGACGACCTCACTTTTGGGTTCGCTCGCGGCGGGCATGACGGACGGGTACAACGTCCCTCTCGCCGTACTCTCTGTGAGCGTGCTGGCGTGTCTCCTGGCGATGGCGCTGGACCGCGAGGTCAACCGCCCCTTGTCGTTCGTCTCCTCGCCGGGCCGGTCCGACGAAAGGGAGTTTGACCCCCCCGAGGAATCCGACACGGGGATCCAGACGGACGATTGATAGCGACTCCTGTGAGTGAGTTCCGGGCAGTCTCACCCCGCATGCTCTCTCGTCCACCTGAGGACGTCGCTGGCGACGGGGAGTCTGTCCGCGACCCACAGGGTGATTGCCGTCCCCACGAGGACGAGTTCACACGCCAGGTACAGCCGACCGCGTGGCGTCCCGAGGAACACCATGAAGTCGGTCAGGTACAACACGACCTTGCTCATGAACCCAGCATCGGCTACCGTCCCCGAGTACAACGGCCAGAGAAACCGCTCCGGAGCGCTAGACCCGCCGAGTACGAGCGGGTACACTATATCACCCGGGATGTGGAGAAGGTGTCCCACGAGGAACGCCACGCCTACGTCCGCGCGGCCGCTGTGACCCGTGACGACGACGATAAGCGTCCCGAGTGGAACGGCGAGAAACACCGAGTGACCGACAGAGATGCTCGGGAGGACCCCGAAGGCCCATCCGAGAGGCTTGTCGACCAGGTCGGGAAACAGGGATCCGAAGGCGACGGCCAGAACAGCACCCGCCCGTGGTGGCCGGTCGGTATACCCCCGATGCAAAAGCGAGTACGCGATGTAGCCGACTGCGACGTGCTCCCAGGGCCACATGGCGTTAGCGGCGTCCAACCGTGGCGTGTGCGATAGAAGCGACCGATACGCGACACAGCGGTCCGGTGTCGCCCGGTTCCGGTGACAGTCGACCAGTCACTGTCCTTCGTACTTCTCCAGTGCGGTCTCGACAGTCTGTAACTGTGACTCGGTGAGGGCGGGGTGGACGGGCAGAGAGAGAACCTCCCGGGCGGCGCGTGCTGCGACCGGACAGTTAGTCTCGACGTGGTCGTAGGCCGGGAGTTCGTGGATCGGGGACGGGTAGTATACACCGGTTTCGACGCCAGCGTCGTCGAGGTGTGTGGCCAGGGCCACCCGGTCGTCGCATTGCACGGTGTACTGGTGGTAAGCGTGGGTCCGTCCCGTGGGTTCGACGGGTGCCTCCATGGACGAGTCCGCCAGCGCCTCGGTGAGACGGGCTGCATTCTCGCGCCGGTCACGGACGAACCCGTCGAGGCGGTCCAGCTGTGCGCGACCGAGCGCGCCGGCGACGCTGGTCATCCGGAAGTTGTGACCGAGCTCCGCGTGTGTGCCGTCTTCGTTACGGCCGTGATTGACGAACCGTGCGCCACGGCGGGCGACGGTCTCGTCGTCAGTGAGGACGATCCCGCCTTCGCCGGTCGTCATGTTCTTCGTCGGGTAGAACGAGAACGCCGCTGCGTCGGCTAACGAGCCGACCGGTTCGTCCCGGTAGCGGGCGCCGTGGGCCTGGGCGGCGTCCTCGACCAAGGCGGCGTCGTGCTCGTCGGCGATATCGTCGAGTTCGTCCATGGCCGCGGGCAGCCCGTACAGGTGGACCGGCAGAACGGCGTCGACGCCCCCGACCTCCTCTGCGACGGCCCGAACACTCTCCGGGTCGAGGTTGTACGTCGCCGGGTCGATATCCGCGAACGCCGGGTCGGCACCGCAAAACCGGACGGCGTTGGCCGTCGCGACGAACGAGAACGGCGTCGTGACGACCGTATCGCCCGGTCCGATGCCACAGGCGTGTAACGCGACGTGGAGCGCGGTCGTTCCGTTCGCGGTAGCGACGGCGTGGTCCGTCCCGCAGGCCTCCGCGAACTCCCGTTCGAAGGCGCGCACTTCGGGCCCGTCGGCGATCTGCCCCCCATCGAGCACGTCGCACACGCGCTTTCGTTCCTTGCTGCCGAGGACGGGGTCCGCGATCGGGACCCGCGTCGCGGAGTCCTGACGGCTCATTCGAACCGGTTCCCTCCCTGGAGTTCGGACGGCAGCGGCTCGTGACGTGCGGGGGCCCCGACTGCGAGCGTCTCCGGGGGGACGTCCTCGGTGACGACGGCCCCCGCCGCGACGAACGAGGCTTCGCCGACGGTCGTGCCCGGTAAGACCGTCGCGTTGGCGCCGATGGAGACATCGGATTCGAACCGCGTTTCGACGATCTCGGTCGCCTCCCGGACCGGATACGGGTCGTTCGTGACGACCGCGTGGGGCCCGAAGAACACGTCGTCGCCCACGACCGTTCCCGGCGGCAGGTACGCCCCGGTCTGGAGGTGGACAGACGACCCCGTCCGTACCCGGCCGTCGACAGTGGCCTGTGTCCCCACGAGAACGTCGTCTCCGAACTCGGTTTCGCTCCTGACGAGTGCGTGATGGCCGGTCGAGAACCGGTCGCCCGCCGTCACGTCACCGTACAGGATCGTCCCGGCCCGCACGGTCGCATCCGATCCGAGTCGCGTGTCGCCGGTGTCCGTACCGGCCCCGACCTGGGCCGCCTCGGCCACGTCGCAGTTCGGGCCGGCCTGTAAGCCTGCGAATACGCTGTCTGTCATGTACCGCGATAGACTGATTCCCGAACGCCCTTTGTTAATCGTCGCCTGTCGCTCGCGTTCCGGCGGCGTCTGGCACCGACGGACAGTCGTCGACAGGTGGACGGCCGGACGTCAGTCGGAGCCGTCGCCGATAGCGTACACCGACCGGGCGGGCTCCTCGACGTCCAGGACTCGCCGCCCGTCGACGACCACAGCGTCCTCGAACGACCGTGCGGGCAGGTCCAGAAACGCCTCGTGGGCAGTCGCGAGCACGACGGCGTCGGGGTCGAGATCGGGCACCGCGTCGACGGAGACTTGGGTCACCTCTTCGGGTGGCGGCGAGGTACACACCGGGTCCGCGGCGTAGACGTTCCCAGCGCGGTCGGCCAGAATTGAGGTGATCGCGATCCCTGGCGAGGCACGGACCTCGTCAACGCCGGCCCGATACGTGAGCCCGAGGACCAGGACAGTGCTGTCCCCGAGCGACCGCCCAGCGGCCTCGAGTTCCTCGGAGAGGCGTTCGACCGTGAAGGCCGGCATACCGTCGTTGACCGACCGGGCCGTCTCGAGCAACGGGGTGGCGGAATCGGACTCCGCGATGAGGAAGTGCGGGTAGTACGGGATGCAGTGTCCCCCCACGCCCGGGCCGGGCGAATGGATGTCACAGAACGGCTGGGTGTTCGCCGTCTCGATCGCGTCGGTGACATCGACGCCGAGATCGTCGGCCATCCGTGCGAGTTCGTTCGCGAGCGCGATGTTCACGTCGCGGTACACGCCTTCGAACACCTTGACACACTCGGCAGTCGTCGCGTCGTCGACCGGGATCACCTCTGCGTCGGTGAGACACTCGTAGACGAGTTCGGCGGTTTTCCGGCTCGACTCGTCCGCGCCGCCGACCACTTTCGGGTGCGCTCCCCGGATGTCGGTCAGTGCGCGGCCGCTCATGGTACGCTCCGGGCAGAAGGCGAGACCGTAATCGCCGACTTCGAGCTGGCTTTCGGCTTCAAGCCAGGGCATCACACGGTCCCGACAGGTTCGGGGCGGAACTGTCGACTCGACGACGACCATGTCACCGGAATCGAGGCCGACTCCAACCGTCCGAACCGCCGCTTCGAGCGCCGAGAGGTCCGGTTTGTCGTCCTCGACCAGCGTGGGCACGATGACGACGTGGAGCCGTGCGTCGTCTGCGGCCGCCGCGCCGTCCTCGGTCGCCCTCAGCGCGCCCTCGGCGACGAGTCGGTCGACCAACTCGGGTAGCCCGGGTTCGCCCTCGACTGGACACCCGCCCGCGTTGATACGCTCTACGACGTTGGGGTCGACGTCGACGCCCGTCACGTGTCCCGAAACGTCGGCGTAGACGGCAGCGAGCGGAAGCCCCATCTTTCCGAGACCGTACACCGCGACGGGGACCGCCCCTCCAGTAAAGGCCGCCTTCCGGGTCGCGAGGTCGTCCTCGACATCGTACAGCGGGACCGACGCGGACCGCACCTCGCTCATCGATTGAGGACCTCCATCGTCTGTTCGTCCTCGGTCGCCTCGGCCTCGTCTTTGATCCGGTGGGCGATCTCGACGGCCCTGAGCCCCTGTGTGGCCGGAGTTCGCGGCTCTCTCCCCTCCCGGACTGCAGTCACGAACTCTCTGAGTTCGTTTTTCAGTGGCTCGCCGTTCTCGATGGTGGGACGCTCGATGATGCTCTCGTGTCTGTAGCGGACGTCACCGTTGTCCGTGACGTACTCCGGGAGCGAATGGCGATGGATCTCCACCGACTGGTCGATGTAGTCGACATCGATCTGGCAGTCCTCAGCCGTGACCGCCAGGTCACGAATACGCTCCTGGGTGACGCGACTCGCAGTCAACGTCGCGATCAGTCCGTCCTCGAACTCGAGCTGGGCCATCACGTGTGCGTTGTCGTCGATACCGATCGCGGAGATGTCCGCGACAGGTGCGTCGGAGACTGTGGTCACGATGTCGATGTCGTGGATCATCAGGTCGAACACCACGTCGTCGGACCCGCCCCGGTCGACCGGCGGGCCCTGCCGACGGACGGCAACCGCCAACGGTTCGACCTCGACGAGCACGTCCCGAAGCGCCTCGAACGCGGGGTTGTACCGTTCGATGTGGCCGACCTGGAGGACCGACCCGCGCCTGTCCGCGGCGGACAGTAGTTCCCGTCCGTCGTCGACGTCACGCACGAACGGTTTCTCGACGAGCACGTGGGTACCTGCTCGAACCGCCTCCATCCCCACCCGGTAGTGGTAGTCGGTCGGGACAACCACCGACACGCAGTCGGCCCGTTCCAGCAAGGACTCCCTGTCCAGGGTCGTAGTGTCGAACCTGTCCGCGACGTTGCTCGCCTGCTGTGCGTCGACGTCGTTCACGCCGATGAGTTCGATATCGGGCAGTTCCGAGTACACCCGGGCGTGGTGGGAGCCCATTTTCCCGACGCCCACGACGCCTGCTTTGAGCGTCTCAGTCATCGTACCACCCGTTCCGCGTCGGTTTCGTCGCCGAACTCGCTTTCGTCCCGAGCGAACCATCGAAATAGCATACTGTAGTCGTAGTGCGACAACAGCAGGCTTAGTAATACGCTCCTTGCCCGAGTAACACCTTTATTCCGCCGCGGATCGTGTCGGGACGCGACAGACGAGAGGCCACGTTCGACGGTTCACCCTCGATCGGCAGTTCACCATCAACGACACACGGACCGAGTTACGTCGACTCTACTCGACTGGAACCGACGGGTGCCAGCAGGCCCAGGGTTGAAGTTTCACCAGCCCGGTGAGGGCCTTGGGACCCAGACGACGAATCCCGCTCTCCCGCTCGTTCGCGTGCTTGCTAACGGTGTATCGAGCGTTTACTTATAATGGGTCGTCTACACGGCCCGGTATGGATTTCCGAGCAGAGGCGGCCGCTTTCCCACAGCAACTGACGAGTGTGTCTGCCGACCGATTTGTTCCGGGACCTCTCGAAGACACGGGGGGACGGTAACAGTGCGTCCCGCGTTCCAACTGTACTCGTTGCGTAGACTCGATGAGCCCCTCCCGCGGATCATCCGGCGGGTCGCGGATGTGGGATTCGAAGGTGTCGAGTTCGCCGACCGGGTCCGCGATGCCGACCCCGGCGCTGTCGCGGAAGCCATCGCAGATACCGGTCTCGAACCCGTTGGTGCACATGTGCCACTTTCCGCCGTCCAGTCCCCGAATGCCGACGTTATCGAACGGTACGAAACGCTCAACTGTGACCACCTTATCGTTCCGCATCTCTCGCCATCGTTGATACGGACCGAAGCAGGTATCCGTGACGTCGGAGACAGACTCAATCGAGCCGCAAAAGCACTTGCCGGGGCATCACGCTCTCGTATCACAACCAGTACCACGATTTCACGCCGCCGATGAACGGGAGTCTTACCGGACAACTGGTCGATTCATCCTTCTTCCCGGCAGCCGGTAGATGTGTGCTGGAGACTATCTATAATCGATTCCACGAGATCAAGGGCATCCTCCCGATAGAGCGGACGAAATTCGGTCAACTGGTGCGGTCGACCGACGCGGACCGGCTCGGTTTCCAAGTCGATGTCGGTTGGGTGACCGCTGCCGGATACGACTTCGAGGTGGTGCTTGACTCGCTACCTCATCCGGTACAGTCAGTTCACCTGAACGATGTCGCGGCGTCCGACTCGGGACGGTACGAATCCAGGTAACCGGGGACCGGCATCGTAGATTTCGACGACGTGGCGACAGTCGCTCGGCACAACGATGTAGAATGGCTCGTCTACGAACACGACGACCCGGTCGATCCCGTTGCAACAATCGACCACGGTGCCGAGGTAGTCGTCCCGCTGTCCAGCTGACTCCTGGTTCTTCCCGGTCGTATTGTACGATCGTCACCGACGGCGGCCCAAATCGTCCTGGCGGGTCGGCCACCCCCGCAGGGCAACCTGCTCCGGAGTCAGCGGTGGGTCACGAGGTCACAGAGATCGGCTTCCTCGAGGACGATGAACGCGTCGTTCGCCAGGTCCTCCTCGTTGCCGGGCAGGAAGATAATCTGGTCGTTGTCGGTCACGGGGATCCGCTCCCACTGTGAAATTTCGTATTCCAGGCTCCCTGGGGGCGGGTCCGTGGCGACGGTCTCCCAGTCGACAGGGTGTGTCCACGACCGGCTATCCCCGTTGCGACGCTCCCGGGGGCGACTGTCGTCGATGTCCGCGTCGTCTTCGCTCATCTGACCCCCGGTTGCCGACTCACACCCGACGTCTCTTTCGTCACAACATCCTGCAGCATACTCCGAGTAACGTTCTCCTACCAAAAAATCAATTCCTACCTATTCGCCCGCTTCGCTCGGCGGTTGGATGTCAGACGCTTACCGATAGTGTCCCTGCCAGTATCCAGCTATTCACCATCCCTGCCGACCACCGGTAAGTCCCCCTTATATCCGGCCTCGGCCGAGTAATGTGTTCTTGACCCGGAGTAATATTCTCTTACAAGAATTGTGACCGGGTAATACGTCCTTACAGGCAAAGCGACGGTCTTCCGGACGGGCGGACTCTGACTGGTCGCGCGCGAACGATAGTGGCCATATTCGCGTCGGTATCGGGCTACTCGGAAACTCAGTCCAGCAAGGTACGGACGGCCGGTAGCGTCCGGGAAGGGGGTACCGCTGGGTCCACCCAGCGTGTCGCCTTGACGCCCTCGGCGGGAACTGGCGACGGTCGCGAACCGAGAGCGCATCCGAACACCGTGTAGACTGAAGCGGTCCGGTCCCGGCTCCGGTGGACGTACCAGAACGAATCGAGTGGCTTCCCTACCGTGCACCGACAGCGCAACTCCTCGGAGATCTCCCGCCGGAGAGCATCTGTGAGCGATTCGTTCCGGTACGCGGCACCGCCGGGCAGCGTCCAGAACGGCGTCCCGTCGGCGTGGCGTTCCTGGACCAGCAACACGCGGTCCGAGCTCGCGACCAGCGCCTTGGCGCCGTGCCTGACCCGGAACGGGCGGACGATGTCCTCGCGCGAGCGAGCGAGGTCGCCGACCGCGGCGAATCGCGGGGTCGGGTTCGCCATATCAGGTCACCACCTTCGAGTCGCTGTCGGCGACGGATTCGATCCCCTCGTGGACGTCGACGGTCGGCTCGTAGCCCAGGCCCTTGCGCGCGCGACTGATGTCCGCCTGGCTGTGCCGTCTCTCGCCGGAGCGAGCGTCCACGTGGACGACCTCGCTCGTGGTGTCGACCGATTCGCGGACCAGCTCGGCGAGTGCCGATACGGAGAGTCGCTCCCCGGTCCCGACGTTGAACGCGCGTCCCGTCGCGTCGGACGCGCCGGCCTGGAGCGTCGCCTGGAGCGCGTCGTCGACGTGCGTGAAATCTCGCGTCTGCTTGCCGTCCCCGTACACGACCAGGGGCCGGTCGGCCCGTGCCCAGCGGACGAACCTGTTGACGACGGTCGGGTTCGGTTTCGCCGGGCCGTAGACGGTGAAATACCGGAGAACGGTCGTCGACAGGCCGTAGAGGTCGGCGTAGACCCGGGCGAAGTGGTCGCCGGTGAGCATCGCGACGCCGTAGGGCGAAATCGGCGTCTTCGAGGCGGTCTCGTGGAGTGGCAACGCTTCGGCTTCGCCGTAGACCCCGGCACTGGACCCGAGGACCACGCGGGCGTCCATCCGACGGGCCGCATCGAGCACGGTGACCGTCCCACAGGCGATCCGGTTGTGTGTCTCCACCGGTGCGCGGACGGACCGGTCGGTGTCGGTGACGTGTGCCAGGTGAAAGGCGACGTCCACCTCTGCCATCGCCCGTGAAACCGCGTCGACCGACCGGGTGTCCGCCTGGACGAACTCGACCCCGTCCGGGACCGCCTCCCGGTCACTGGTCAGGAGATCGTCGAGAACGGTCACGTCACAGGGGTCGGAGAGGACCCGCGCGACCCGACTCCCGAGGTAGCCGGCGCCGCCGGTGACGAGGACCGTCGACCCGGCGAGCGACGCGAGCGAACCCGCCGTCCGCTGTTCGACCGAGTCTTTCATCCGGCGACCACCGTCCCTCGCTGTACCGTCCTGCCGAGTGGCGGGTCGGACAGGACACCCGCTCGATACCTGAAGACACTCGATCCGGACATAGCCTGTCTTGCGAACGGCTACCTATCGTTATGAATGAATTAAAACCCCCAGAGACGACCGCGACGGACGGTGGAGCGAGACGGGGGGTCACCCGCCCCGGGCGATCGCGAGTGCGAGATACGGGGCGACCTCGTCGGTGGCCGGAGTCGCCCTGACGACCTGTTCGGCCTTGTCGTACTCGATAAGCCCCGCGTCCGCGAGTTTGGGGAGGTTGCTGTGGACCAGCCGCGTCGCGACTTTCCCACGGAACTTGGCGTCCGTCATGTCGTCGGGTGTCTCAGCGCAGGAGACGACGTACTCGACGAGGTCACCGAACGAGACCTCAGACTCCGCTCGTAGAAGATAGGTGAGCACGAATCGATTCCCCGGCGCTGCGAGCAGTTCGAACAGCAGGTCGGTGGGAACGGATACCTTCGACGCCCGCTCGCGCTGTGCGTCGCACACTTCCTCGAAGGCGACCCCCACATCGACGAGGTCGTCGGTCGACGCGCTCTCCGTCACGGGTGGTAACTCGTCGTTCGAGAGGGTGTCTCCGGACGGCCCCTCGTGGCTGTGTGAATCGCGCTCCGGATTGTTCCGGTCGTTCGTTTCGGACGTTTCGTTCGACATTTGCCTGTATGCTGTGGGATGGTCGGTCGCCTGTGGTCGGTTCCGTGGAGAACGGACGTGCCGACCGGCCCGGTCTCCATTCGACTTTCGAGGCCGCTCGTGACGGTCCCCGTCTCCGTTCGCACACACGTATTGCTGCTCGACGAACAAATACTCTTGCCTGGCCAAACCTCTTTAGCATAGGGGACCTTTGTGACGAGACGAGCGGACAATCCGGAACGCAAACATGGCACGAAGCAACGTAGCCGGTGAGTAGCCGGTTAGCTGCCCCGAGCGGCGTTGTGTACTGTCGCCGGCGTGTCCGCACACAAGAACATGAGTGACGATTGGGACGAAGTCAGCTTCGTTATCAGTTCGCGGTATCGCATCGCCGTCGTTCAGCGGCTGGCGACCGGACCGGCGACGCCGTCACAGATCGCGACCGACGCCGACGTGGGGATCTCCCACGTCTCGCGTGCGCTGCAGCGGCTGCGCGACCGGTCGCTCGTCGACCTGCTGGTGTCGGACGACCGGAAGAAAGGCCGGGTGTACGGTCTGACCGAGCGTGGCCGGACGGTCTGGCAGACCATCGAGGCGGAGAACATGGTCTGACGCGACGGCACGCGCGGGTTCCGGTACCGCGTCGCCGGCAGGCTGTGCCTCGTGAAACCCGTCAGTAAGACCATCCAAACGCACAGTATAGAAACCTTACCGGAACGCGATCAGGTGGGAAACCGGCCCGCTGATCGTCGCGGCGTGCGGGGGCGTATTCAACCACCGTATTCGATCCGTTAGCCGACATATTCCTAAGGCCTTGGAGACGCTGGGGACGGTAGATGCTAGACCACTTCACCGAAGAAGAACTCGAGCGGATACAGGAGTTCACCGAGACGCCGACATACAAGCGCGAACCCGAGCAGCTCCTCCCGGACCAGGCAGATGTCCCGGAGCAATCGGGGGCGGACCGGACCGAGTAACAGCGACGAACCGCCCCGGGACGAGGGGACCGATTCACTCCTTCTGGAAACCCCTGAAGTCTTCGGGGGACTCACGCCTCCAGACGACGAGGTGAACGCCGGCGGTCACCACGAGAACGATAGCCAGCGCGGCGGCGATCCAGGTCGGTGATAGCGCTTCGAAGAACGCGACGCCCCAGTTCGAAAGGGCGAGGAGCGCGAGACCGGTGACCGCGATACCGAGATAGACGAACTGCCAGGGATAGCTCTGGCGCTCATTGCCGAGAAAGCGGTCGATCTCCCCGGCCTGTGCGCCGAGCCTGACGATACTCGAGTCGTCGTCGTAGGTGACCAACCCCGCCTCTTCGAGTTTCGGAACGTGGGTCTGGTACAGCGACACGTATACCCGCTTGCGCTGCTGTTTGGTGAGTTCCTCTATCTCGACTTCGTTTTCCCAGGCCGCGATGTGTTCGGCCAGTTCAGTCAGTTCCATCGGCCCCTCCGACTTGAGGACGTAGAGAACGTACCGACGTCTCGCCCTGCTAAGGATGTCGAACACGATGTCCTGGGTGAGTTCCGTATCCCCATCTGCCATCCTCTCAACTCCCGTGCTCACCGCGATACCGATCCGGCGATGTCAGTGCTGAATGTCCGAACTGGGTCACATACTATCGAGATTGTGGTACGTACTTTGTTAGGAACCAGTTACCGGCGATCGGGGGAAAACCGAACTGAACAGTGGCGTTCGTCGTACCGACTTGGGTACGGACGACGCGCGCGCGCTGTTACAGTCGTTCAGGCGTGTGGCTCGTAGACGCACACGAAGAGGTCGTCGCCGTCGACGGTGATCGTCACATGGAATCCGGAAACCGAAAACTCGACGCGTCCAGTCTCGAGCGTCGGACCGTTCGAGGACAGCAACTGGTCGAGCGCGTCGGGGTCCACCGCCTCGTAGAGCGGTTCTTCGATGTCGAGTGGTGAAACTCCCCTGGCTTCGGCCAGTGCCTCGACGACAGTCACGCTCACTGAATCCTCGAAGTTTCCCCCGGAAACACTCTGACGCACGGCCAGTTCCGGTGTGACGACAGGTTCGTCCGTCGAACGGGTCTGGGCCCTCTGATATTTACCGCCGACTCCATTCTGTTTTTCGTCGTTACTCATCCGTGTAGAACTGAAACGCAACCGCAGACCGTTTACACAGGACCCTTTCTTCCCGTAAGTCTTCTTTTCCTCGTGCGTTCAGCATTATCCCTACCGTTGTGATAACAGTATATAAATTCCCGTGTTTTCGTCCCGGAAAGCACTTCATTATAATATCAGATGGCTGTCTTCCGAACCGGAAATCCGGCCAGACCGTTCTCGTCGATCGTGGTCCAGAGACTAATTACCTAGTCCGGAAAATTGAGGCCGGGATTCAGAGCGTCTCACGGGGATATTCCAGCGGGTAAACCGGAACTGTGACTCCGGGTGCAGCCGGAAGGGCCGGTGTGAATAAGTGTGACCCTGTTGTCAAAATTCCCGGCCGAACGCTCGTTCGTTTCGTGAAATAGGAACGTACTACCGTTCCGAGTTCACTGGTCAATCAAGTAGTATTAAGTAAGCTCGGCCAATGTACATATTCGCGCTAGACGGGATTCGACTACCACATATCTGAGTTGGAATCCCTCTCGCGCAAGGGTGGCAAAAATGGCTACACGGACACCTTTCCGAGAACAAGGCGAACCGTACTCGTCTGCGCGCAGTGAGATCCCGACAGGTAGAGCCCAGGAACCCGCCCTGCGGACCTGTGGCGCTGGATGGGTGAGAGAGTGATGGCAGCGAACGACAAAACGCTCGCTTCGACGGAGCTCACGAATGGATCGAGGACCACGGACGGTGAACAGAACGAGGGCGACAGTACCGACGGGGACGAAGCGGTCCCGGAACTTCCGCTGGATCAGGTGTTCGAAATCCTGAAAAACAGGCGTCGCCGCACGGTCCTCCAGTATCTCGAGGACAAAGACGAGCCCGTCTCGCTGGGGGACATCGCCGAACACGTCGCTGCCGACGAAAACGACACGACCGTGGCACAGGTCACGTCCAAAGAGCGCAAGTGCGCGTACGTCGGGCTCTACCAGTGCCACCTCCCGAAGATGGACGACATGGAGATCGTCGAATTCAACCAGAACCGGGGCCACGTGCGTCTGGGGCCGAACGCGGGCCAGCTCAAGCAATACCTCGACTGGGAGACCCGGAATCGCCGGCCGTGGCCGCTACTGTACGGAGCAGTCAGCGGGATCGGCTTCGGGTTGGTCGCCCTGACTGCTGTGTTCACTGGGACCGGGATGGCCCCGCTCGTGGTGAGCATGTTCGTCCTGGTGGCTATCAGCGTGATTTCTATCGTCGGTCTCCAGTCGGAATCGGGATCGTCGTAGGGGAATCACGGAGAGGTGGTCCTCGACATCCCGTCGAACTGGCTCGTCCAGATGCGGAGTAAGTGAACGCTACGAGAGCGGGGATCGGCTTTTCGAACCCTACAACGGCCTTACTGGGTCGAGAAACGGTAAACGATAGGCAGTATTTAATTCACTGCCACCCCCCTGTTTCGATGCCGTCGTCCGAGACTGCACCCCACAAGAACAGTAGCTGCCCGATCCGGACCCCTGTCACAGCGGGGGGGAGCATCCACCTCGTCTCGCGGTCGACAACTGCCCGCGACCGCCCGGAACGCTCTGTTCACGGACTACGGCCCCACACCCACGCCACCAGGTCTCGCGACAGCGGTCTCGGGGTCCTGGTGGCGACCCCCACCCGGTTTTCACCCTGCAAAGAACCCGAACTCGAACCCCCAGGAGCGCGGCCTCGGGCGAAGACCCGGTGTGGCAGTACGGCGGTCCGAGCTCTCCTGTCCGGTACCGTGCCCGCAAACGAGCCACCGTCGACCGCCGAACTGTGCCGACGCCGTCCCCCGTTAATAACTCTATAACACCCGGAGAGTGGGGAGACACCCGGAGAGTGGGGAGTGTGAAGCGGATGACGCACCCGCGACTGAAGCGGCCCCCACTGCCCGTCGGGCGAACGAGACTGGATTACATGCATATCAATGTAATTGATAGGCAGCCGAGAAGAGAGTGGTACGTACTTCGTCGACAACTGCGGCCCACTAGATTCGCGCGATGGAACGCCACCGAACGTATCCAACCCTGTGTTACCACCCGAACGGCGCGAGAGATAGTAACAGTACAGCTACACAGTACGTCCCTGCGGGCCCGGAGAGGCAGGCCGGGGGACCGGTCGGCGAGAACTCACCGGACGGCAGCCAGAAACGACCCCGAGCGGCGAGGAGCGACGACCCTCGCCACAGCTCGAGGGCTACGTGAGTCGAGAGAACGGGTCGCTATCAGACAGCGCTGTCCTGAAAAACGGGTTCGGGGTCGGTAACCCGGGCCGTGTCACAGACACGGATCCGGCCGTCGGCACGGACGAACACGTCCCAGTTTTCGAAATTGAAATTTAGAAGGACCGAGTCAGACGATTTCCCGTAGCTCGCGAACAACCTGTTCACAGCATCGAGGTCGATCGTCTCGTACATCGATGCAACTTCGGTCTCACAGACACCCTCTGCGTTCGCTATTGCCTCTACAATCGCTTCAGAGATGTTTTCATCCGACTCGGGGTCGTACCAGGACGTGACAACGGGAGTGCTGCGACGGTACACCGTCTGGTCGCTATGTGCCATACCATCGCTTTCCATCCGCTGTATAAATACCTGTCGTCAAATTCCAGAATTCGATAATTAGTGTGGCCACATCACACCGGTCTTGCCTGAACACCGACGAACAGGTCGCCTGCACGGAGACCCGCTACCCGACACGGCACCCTAGGTCGCGGCACTGGCCCGGTCCGGACCGACCCCGAACGTCGACACCACACTTGCGGTGCAGCACGAATTCGCGGGGAATGTTCGGGCGGTCGAGAGTGCGCTTGCACAGCCACAAGCCTGTCCCGGAATCACCCATTTATTTCACAATACACATTATATCTAAAACCTTATCTATCTCGGAGGCGATCGGCACAGTGATTTCACGGGCCCGGACCCGGAACTCGTACAATCTGGGTCGTTTCGGGCAGTAACTATGCGGTCCGCCGGATTGACTCGGTCGCACGGATAGCGCCAATGGTTTGTGTCCCGTGGAGCACAAGCAACCCTCGATACGCGTGATCTGGGGATTCACAGAGGAGGCCTTCCGCCACTGCATATGCACTCCCGTTTTATTCTATCAATGTGATATTTTGCCGATCTTGATAGTGCCTAAATATACATTCCTGTAGTCGTATCAAAGGAGAATACCCCACGGTCGGGATGTGAAAAGAGTCCGGACGAACGTTTCAGCGACCGAAGGTCGGGGGAGATCGACCCGACTACGAGGCCGGGCACCCCGCAACGAGTGTCCCGGTGCGATCAGCCGACGATTCTCACTCGCTGTCGGTGTCGGAGCCGTCGTCAGCGCTGCTGGCCTCGCTCGTACCCGTCTCTGCGACCTCGTCGCCGGCCGGACCGGTCGACCCGGCACCGGTCTGGAAGACGAACTCGTGTTCTTCCTCGGTCTCGAAGTTGGAGAGGCCGTCACCGAGATACTGGGCGTAGCGGACGAGTTCCTCGGCCCGCGAGGAGACCTCGTTGAGTTCGGCAGCCTGTTCCTCGGCGGCGCCGGCCACGTTCTCGCTCTCGGCCATCGTCTCCTCGCCGAGTTCCACCGCCTCGCCGACCATCTCGGCGATCTGGCGGATCGTCTCCAGTGAATCGCCGAAGTCGACATCGGGGTGTTCCTCTGCGAAGTCCTCGAGCTGGGTGGCGATGGCGTCCATCTCTTCGGAGATCTCCTGGAGACGTTCCTTCTGGTCGTAGGCGTCGTCGGAGATCTTCTGGACGGAGTCGGCCACTTGTTCGCTCGCATCCCGCACGGTTTCGGCGCTCTGCTGGACGCCGCGACCGCCTTCCTCGACCTCGACGGCGAAGGTCTTGAGCTGGCCGGTCGTCATCTCCAGTTCCGCGATCATGTCGTTGAAGTCCTCGGCGATCTGGTCCATCGCGTCGTTTTCACCCTCGGGTTCCATCCGCCGGGTGAGGTCACCCCGCGAGCACGCCTGCATCGTCGCCGAGTACTCCTCGGCTTTCTCCTGGAGGTAGTTGTTCATCTCCATCGCCTCGGCCCGCGAGACCTCCGCCTCCTTGCGGGCCTGCTCGGCCTCCTGGATCTGCTCGCGGAGCGCGTCGCGCATCTCCGCGAAGCCGTCGTAGAGGCGGCCGATGGCGTCGATGCGTTCCGAGTGGATATCGACGTCGAGGTTGCCCTCCTCCATCTCCTCGGCCTTGTCCCTGAGACGGTTGATCGACGTGGAGGTGTTGTAGCCGAGGACGGCGCCGATGAGCACGATGAGCAACGCGGCAGCGCCGGTCGTCAGCAGTCCGAAGTTCGAGACCGTCTGTGCGAACCCGAAGACCTCCGAGCGCGGCGCGTGGACGAGGACGGCCCATCCGTCGGCCGGGCCGTTCGAGACGATGACCGGTGCGTACCCGACCGTGTAGGGTTCGTCGATGATGCCGGCGTTGGCGGGCATCTCGTTGATGACGCCGCTGGGTTCCTGTGAGAGTGCGATCGCGTTCTCGATCGGTTGGGTCGCCCCGCCAGACCCGTACTGGGTCAGCGTCAGGTCCGTCTCGGCGTTGGCGGTCTCGCTCCGTTCGTCTATCAGGACGGTGCCGCTCTCGTTGACGAGGAGCGTGAATCCACCGCTCGCACGCTCCTGGCCGCGGAACAGGTCCGCGACGCTCCGCAGCGACGCTTCGACGAGAACGTATCTGTCACTGTCCGGAACGCGACTCGCGAACCCGACCACGGGTTCCGCGTTGGACATGTACACGGTCGAGACGTGCACCTGCGAGTCCCTGTCGTACTCCCGGTCGAGCGCCCACCCCTGGGGTGTACCCGCTAATTCGGTTCCGGGTTGTGCCTGCGTGCCACCGACCACCTGCGAACTGGCGTTGAGTCCCTCGAAGACGTAAATCGCGGAGACGCCGGTGGTGGCCTGTCTGTTCCGGGCCGCCTCGGAGATGGCCACGCTGTCGTCGCCGGTCCACGTGTTCCCCTCGCCCGATATCAGGCGTGTCGAGACGCGGTTCTGTTCGAGCCACTCCGCGACGACGTTCTGTTCCTGGACTGCCAGGCCGCTGTACTCGTTCTGTATCCGGTCTTCCGTCTCGGACGTGATCTGGGCAGTCCCGTACGCACCCAGCGCCATGATGGCGATCCCCATCAATAGCAGTACGATGACGAACTTCAGCGCGAAGCGCTTCCTGATGAAGTCGGGCGTCACCGTCCTGACCACGCCCATGACCGGGTTACTCCCGTCCGACTCTGTCGTGTCCTCGCTACTCATATGTAGTGTGTCCCGTCTTTCGTCGACGGCGCCGAACCCCGGTAACCGAACGCCCGGCTACCACCCGCTGGCGGGACCGCCGACCTTACCCCTACTGTTCACTAATGATAATACAAAAGTTTTTGTAGTGATTAGCGAGGCTGAAAATACGCCGCCGGGTCGACGGTTGGCGCCGGACGTTCCCCAGTCAGCGGCGTGGAAGCGCGTCTCCGCGCCTTTTAAGCCCCGGCCAGTCACACGGGGCGGTATGACCGACCTCGTCACGTTCGGCGAATCGATGCTGCGGCTCTCCCCGCCCGGCCACGACCGCCTCGAACGCGTCGACCAGTTCGACGTCCACGTCGCCGGCGCGGAGTCAAACGTCGCCGTCGCCGCCCAGCGTCTCGGCCTCGACGCGACCTGGCTCTCGAAACTGCCCGACTCGCCGCTGGGCAGGCGTGTGACCACCGAACTCGGCGCCCACGGCGTCGACGCCGGAATCGTCTGGGACGACGGCGCCCGCATGGGCACCTACTACGTCGAGTTCGGCGGGACACCCCGCGGAACGGACGTCATCTACGACAGGTCCGATTCGGCGGTCACGACGGCCGCGACGGCCGAACTCGACACCGACCGTCTCGCCGAGGCCGACCTCTTTTACACGTCGGGGATCACCCCTGCGCTCTCGGAGCGACTCCTGGGGACGACGGCGGACCTGCTCGGTCTCGCGAACGAGAACGACACGACGACCGTCTTCGACGTCAACTACCGCTCGAAGCTCTGGACGCCCGCCGAGGCCCGGGAGACGCTCGAAGGCCTCTTTCCCGACGTCGATATTCTGGTCGTCGCCGAACGTGACGCCCGCGACGTGCTCGACCGCGACGGTGACGCCGAGCGTATCGCTCGCGGGCTCGACGACGAGTTCGGCTTCGAGGTGGTTCTCGTCACGCGCGGCGGCGAGGGGTCGCTCGCGCTCGCAGACGACGAGGTGTTCGAACAGGGCGTCTTCGAGGCCGACGACTACGACACCGTCGGAACGGGCGACGCGTTCGTCGGCGGCTTCCTCGCGCGCTATCACGAGGACGGAAGCGTCCCCGAAGCCCTTGCGTACGGTGCCGCGACGGCGTCGCTCAAGCGAACCGTCCCCGGCGACATCGCGCTGGTGACGCCCGAGGAAGTGGAGTCGGTCGTCGCCGAGGGCGAACAGTCGGGTATCTCGCGGTAGACCCCCTCGGGTCGTGGCCCGGTGGTTCCGGCGGTGGCTAGCCTTTTGGTTCTCCCGGGGGTAGCCGGGTCCATGAAGACAGCGAGCACGCACCGCGGCGGGGGCCGGGACTGATGCGTAACGCGAAGATCGTCTGTACGCTGGGGCCGGCCTCGGACTCGCGGTCGACCATCGAGTCGCTGGCCGCGGCGGGGATGTCCGTCGCCCGCATGAACGCGAGTCACGGCTCGCCGGAGCACCGGCGGGAGCTGATAGACCGGATCGTGGCGGCCGACTCGGCGACCGACCGGCCGGTCGCGACGATGCTCGACCTCCCCGGGCCGGAGGTGCGGACGGCCCCGCTCGAGGACCCGATCGAACTGACGGGCGGGTCGGCGGTCCGGTTAGCCCCCGGGGAGGAGGCGACACCCGAGGCGATCGGTCTCTCGCACAGCATCGCGTCCGTCGAGGCGGGCGATACGGTCCTGCTCGACGACGGTCGCATCGAGTTGACGGTCCAGTCCGTCGACGGCGAGACGGTCACCGCGCGTGTGGGCAACGGCGGGAAACTCGGCGGTCGGAAGGGCGTCAACGTGCCCGGTGTCGACCTCGGCCTCCCGGTGATCACCGAACAGGACGAGCGCGAACTGGACGTCGCAGCGGAGAAAGATGTCGACTTCGTCGCCGCGAGTTTCGTCCGTGACGGTGACGACGTCTACCGCGTCAGCGGCGCACTCGACGAGCGCGGCGTCGACATCCCGGTCGTCGCGAAGATCGAACGGGACGTGGCTGTCGACAACCTGAAAGGAATCATCGACGCGGCCTACGGCGTGATGGTCGCACGCGGAGACCTCGGTGTGGAGTGTCCCCTCGAAGACGTCCCGATGATACAGAAGCGGATCATCAGGCAGTGTCACGAGGCGGGCGTCCCGGTCATCACGGCGACGGAGATGCTCGACTCGATGATCCACGAGCGCCGCCCCACCCGTGCGGAGGCGTCCGACGTCGCCAACGCGGTCCTCGACGGGACCGACGCGGTCATGCTCTCGGGCGAGACGGCGATCGGCGACCACCCCGTCCGCGTCGTCGACACGATGGACCGCATCGTGCGGGACGTCGAGCAGTCCCCCGAGTACGCCGAGAACCTCGAACGCAGAGTGCCGACGGCCGACCAGACCCGGACGGACGCGCTGGCGCGCTCGGCACGGTTCCTCGCACGCGACATCGACGCCACCGCGGTGGTTGCGGCCAGCGAGTCCGGCTACACGGCGCTCAAAGCAGCGAAGTTCCGGCCGCCTATCCCGGTGGTGGCCTCGACGCCACGCGACGGGGTCCGGCGTCGACTCGCACTGTCGTGGGGGACCATCCCGGTGGCGACACCATACACGGACGGCGGGGCCGACGCGGTCATCAACAACGCCGTCCAGTCGGCACTCGACGTCGAGGTCGCGGAGAGCGGTGACACGGTCGTCGTCCTCTCGGGGATGATGACCGAACTGGAGGGCGTCGACACCGCGAACATGCTCAAGGTGCACGTCGCGAGCGAGACGATAGCGACTGGCCGGTCGGTCGTCGAGGGCTTCGTCTCGGGCGAACTCCACCGCACCGACGACGGCGACCTCTCGGGGGTCCCTGCGGGGGCGATACTGGCGGTCCCCGACGGGTTCGACGGGGAGTTCGTCGGCGACGTCGAGTCGCTGGGCGGCATCGTCGACGGCCACGGCGGGATGACCAGTTACGCGGCGGTCGTCGCGCGCGAACTCGACATCCCGATGATCTCTGCCGCGTCGCTCCCCGAGGACCTCGAAACGGGGTCGGTCGTCACGCTCGACGCCGAACGGGGTATCGTCTACGACGAGGCCGTCCACGAGCGCTCCCGGGAAGAGGCGAACCGTCGCGACCGGTGACACGCATTCTGCCAGCGAGACGCTTCTCCGGCGCCGGCATGAGCGAATATGTGCAATTAAGTGGTGCAGGCGACACCTCCACGTATGGCCACCTACGCAGGCGTCGACCTCGGTGCGACACACGTCCGCGCGGTCGTCGGGGACGAGACGGGGGAGGTCGCCGCCGTGCGCTCGGCACCGACTCCACAGGGTCCCAACGGGATCGCCGTCACCGAGGCGATCCTCCAGGTTCTCCGGGAAGCCTGTGACGCGGCGGACGTCCGCCCGAAGGGTATCCAGGCCGTCGGAATCGGCTCGTTCGGCCCGCTGGACCTGGCGGAGGGGATCGTCCACGACCCCGCGAACCTCCCGGACACTATCGACACCATCCCGCTGACGGGGCCGGTCTCGAACCTCGTCGGCTCCGAGAACGTCTACCTGCACAACGACACCACGGCGGGCGTCATCGGCGAGCGCTTCTACAGCGACCGCAACCCCGACGACATGGCGTATCTCACCATCTCCTCGGGGGTCGGCGCCGGCGTCGCCGTCGACGGGAACGTCCTCCAGGGGTGGGACGGCAACGCCGGCGAAGTCGGCCACATGACCGTCGACCCCGACGGCCTCATGACCTGTGGCTGTGGCATCGACGGTCACTGGGAGGCCTACTGCTCGGGTAACAACATCCCGCGATACGCCCGACGCCTCCACGAACGGGACCCCGAACCCGTCGACACCGTGCTCGACTTCGACGACCCCGACTACTCCGCGGTGGACGTCTTCGAAGCGGCCAACGACGGTGACGACTTCGCGCGGGAGGTCCTCGAACGGGTCGGGCGCTACAACGCGCTGGGCGTCGCTGACATCGTCCACGCCTACGCGCCGCTGGTCATCTACGTCGGCGGCGCCGTCACGCTCAACAACCCCGACTGGATTCTCAACCCGATCACCAACCAGCTCGAGGACCTCGTCATGGTGAACGTCCCGGACGTCCGCATCACCCAGCTCGGCGACGAGGTCGTCGTCAAGGGCGCACTCGCCAGTGCCATCACCGGCGGCACCGGCGAGCGCTCGTCGACTGTCTGACCGCCCCGGGCGACGTCGGCTTTCTCGCTCTCGTTTCCTGTCCGAAAGCCGCCGGTCTGACTGTTCGAGCGAATAAACGACCGAGAGCGTATCTTATTATCTGTTCGGGAGAATCACTCTGCGTTATCGCTGGAGCGGCGGTCACGAGTTGCCCAGGGAGGATACCGGGGAGCCCGTCGGCAATCACCCCACGTGACCGGGTAGCCTTGAAACGAACGACGGGCCTATCAGCATCTGGGAATTGCCAGCGGTTACAAAACGACTCGTCGCGTCTCGAACAGTATGTACGAGACGATTCTGGTCGCGACCGATGGAAGCGCCGACGCGAACCGCGCAGCGACACACGCCCTCGAACAGGCCGAACAGCACGACGCTGAACTTCATGCAATGTTCGTGGTCGATACGGATCGATACGCTGAACCGGCCCTGAGTAGCACGGAACTGGAAACCAACGAGATCGAAGACTGGGGCAATCAGGAGCTCTCGGGGATCGCCGAGCGGGGCGAACAACTCGGTATTGCGGTTTCCACACGGTGTTGTCACGGGAAGCCATATCTGGAGATCATCAACTACGCCGACGAGATCGACGCCGATCTGGTCGTGCTTGGCTACCACGGACACTCCCACGCAGAAGGGGAGCAGATCGGGAGTGTGACCGACCGTGTCGTACAGAACGCGGGGAGACCGGTTCTGGTCGCCGCCTGAGCCGACGCAGGTCGGCCGTTACGGGTCCCCTCCGAAAAACCGGACGAGCGGGTCCCGATACAGATATCCGAGCACGGAAATCACCGCAAGAACGACAGCGAGCGCGAGCGCGGCGGCGAAACGGTCCGTGCCGAGTAGACCACCGACGACGTTGACGAGGAAGAACGCTGGCGTCCGGCCGACGACGGCGAGGACCTGTCCAGGGATCGGTGCGGCGACGACCTGTACCGCCTGGAGAACGACGAGCACGACGGGTGTCAGGTACCGTACCCCCGAATGAACTCGCGTAACGCCCGCACACTGGTCAGAAACGTAAAATGACGTTGTACGAGGACCGCCACGACGACCAGCACGAGTACGAATACGACCGGATGCACGACGAAGCGCCGCCTGCTCCGAGCAGACGCAAAGATCCGGATGTTTTCGATCCGGGTCCGCAATCGATCGAGAGCGGTATCCAGAGATTCCGAAGGATCGGTGTTTGACAGGTATTAGAGGTGTAACGCCTGAGCGTTACGGTTGAGCAGTGTGTCGAGCGTGACGTCTTTTTCCTCGAGTTCGTAGCGAACCCGGACGATAGGACAACCTACGTCGATCAGTCGCCCGAGGTCGTGGGGCGTCCCCGAGACCACGACATCGGGCGCTGCGTTCCGTATCGTCTCCTCCAGATCCTGGATCTGATCATCGGTATAGCCCATCGCCGGGAGAACCGCATCGAGGTGGTCGTATTCCTCGAGGACGCGCTCGAGTGAGCCCACGGCTGCCGGTTCGGGATCGACTATTTTGCCGGCTCCGTATTTCCGGGCAGCGATCAAGCCGGCGCCGTGGGACGCGTCGCCGTGGGTGAGCGTCGGTCCGTCTTCGACGACGAGAACGCGTTTTCCAGCGATGGCGTTCCTGTCGGCCGTTATCGTCGAGTTAGCGTGAATGATTTCCGCGTCCGGATTCGTTTGCCGAACGTTTGCTTCGACCTCTCGAATCCCGGCCACGTCGGCGGTGTTCTCCTTGTTGATGAGGACGTAATCCGCGAGGCGGAGGTTGGTTTCACCCGGATGGTATCGCAGTTCGGACCCGGCGCGGTGGGGATCGGCCACGACGACGTGGACATCGGGGACGTAGAACGGGAGTTCGTTGTTGCCGCCATCCCAGACGATGATCTCGGCGTCGGTTTGGACGCGGTCCAGAATGGCCTCGTAGTCGACACCCGCATACACGACGTGGCCACGTTCGATGTGACTCTCGTACTCCTCTCGCTCCTCGATGGTCACGTTGCTCTCGTCGAGGTCGTCCATCGACTCGAACCGCTGGACCCGCTGGGCGACGAGATCGCCATACGGCATCGGCTCCCTGACGACGGCCACGTTCTTTCCCCGTTCGAGTAATAGATCGGCGAACTTCCGGGCCGTCTGTGACTTTCCACACCCGGTTCGGACTGCGTCGACGGCGACGACGGGAACCTCAGCGTGGAGCATCATCCGGTCCGGGCCGATCAGTCGGAAGTCGGCACCGGCGGCGAGTACACGCGACGCCTGATGCATCACGTGTTCGTGTGAGACGTCCGAATAGGAGAACGCGACTGTGTCCACGTCTTCCTCGTCGACGATCGTCTCGAGGTCCGATTCGGCGCGGATCGGGATGCCATCGGGATAGCCCTCACCGGCCAACTCGGAGGGGTAGCGGCGGTTGGGGAGTTCCTCGAGTTCGCCGATGTTCTGCGTGCCGGTGTGCGTGAACGCGACGACGTCGAAGGGCTCGTCGCCTCTGAAGACGGTATTGAAGTCGTGGAAGTCACGGCCCGCTGCACCCATGATGAGTACCCGCTTCTGACTCATACTACTAACTACGCGTGGAGAGTGGGATTAGTATGGGCGCCAGCTCTCACGAGACGGGAACGGATCCGATCGTCGTTGCGCTGGGTGGAAACACGCTACTCGGTGAGCAGGGTCCCGGATCGATCGACGAACAGCTCGACGTGATAGCGCGAACAGGCCGACAGATCGCGGATGCGATCCGGACCGGCTACGACGTGGTGTTGACCCATGGGAACGGACCGCAGGTAGGCAATCTCCTCTTACAGCAAGAGCGCGTCAGCGAGACGCCGGAGTTACCGCTTGACGTCCTGGTCGCCGAAACCCAGGCGCAGATCGGCTATCTGCTCCAGCAGGCCCTCGACAACGAACTCGCTGACTCGCCCGACTTTATCACCGTCGTCACACAGGTGGTCGTCGACCCCGACGATCCCGCCTTCCAGAACCCGACGAAACCCATCGGACCGTTCTACACGGAAGCGGAAGCAGCGGAGAAACCATTCGAGACGCGACACGTATCGACCGGTGACCGCCCGTATCGTCGCGTCGTTCCGTCTCCAGAGCCGGTCGAACTCGTCGAAGGAGAGGAGATCACCCGCCTCGTGGAGCGAGGAAACCTCGTGATCACCGCTGGCGGTGGGGGTGTCCCGGTCGTTCGTGACGACGGCCTCCGGGGTGTCGAAGCCGTCGTCGACAAGGACAGAGCCTCGCAACTGCTCGCCTCGAAACTCGGCGCCGATACCCTCGTCATCCTGACGGACGTCGAGTTCGCGTACGTGAACTACGATACACCCGACCAGCGCCCGCTCTGTGGGCCTTCACCGGAGGAGTTGCGCGCGCAGCTCGACGCGGGTGAGTTCGGCGAGGGCAGTATGCAACCGAAGATAGAGGCGTGTCTCCGCTTTGTCGAACAGGGTGGAGAGCGGGCCGTGATCACCTCGCCCGAGCATCTGATGGACGCACTGGGCGGTGAGACCGGGACACAGGTTCGGGCCTGAATCTCCCATAGAGCGGGAACCGAGGAGTTCTCGGCTTCTTGTAATCGACAGTCGCTCTTTGTCCCTTCGCCACCAAAGATTCGACGTGTACGACCAGATACTGGTTCCGACCGACGGAAGTAAAGGGACACGAGGTGCCGTCGAACACGCAATCGACCTCGCAACTACCTACGACGCCCCACTCCATACGATCTACGTCGTCGAGACGAACGTCGGTATCGACTCCTCGGTCCCCGGAACGCTCGATGCCCTCGAGGAGGCTGGTGAGAACGCGATCGACGAGGTGATCCAGCAGGCAGAGGCAGCTGGTGTGAACACGATCGAAGGTGTAGTGGCACAGGGAGCACCCCACCGGGCCATTCTCGATTACGCCGACGAACACGACATCGATCTCGTCGTTATGGGGACGCATGGCCGCACGGGGCTGGATCGATATCTTCTGGGCAGCGTCACCGAGAAAGTCGTCAGACTCTCGGATGCGCCGGTGTTGACGGTTCGTATGCCAGCTGAATCAGTTGATGAAACTGCGTGAGTAGACAAGCACCTTTCTCACGGATTGGAAATAAGACGTATTGATAAGTCTGCACTATCCGATGGTAGACTCGGTGTCGAGTAATGACTCCTGATCCATCGACGAGTTTCGAGAAGACCACAGAACTAGGGACCGAATCGCCGACGCTCATCGAGGGACTCCCCGGATTGGGATTAGTTGCGGCGATCGCAGTCGATCAAATCACGAAGCAACTCGAACTGGACCAGCACGGAACCATCGTTTCCGACGATTTCCCGCCAGTCGCAGCATTCGACGACGGCCGGGTTCGTGACGCAGTACGCGTCTACGCAGGGGAGGACCCGGCTGTAATGACCCTCCAGAGCGACATACCGATCCCGCATAGTGCAGTTGATTCGCTGAGTCAGTGTGTCCTGAGCGGTCTGGCCGAGGAATTCGAACAGGCCATCTTTCTGGCAGGGGCTCCGGCGGAGTCCGAAGACGAGATCGGGGATGTCGTCGGGGTTGCCACGACGGATGATCTGGAGACCGCTCTCGCCGATGCGGGAATCACCCTGGCCGAGGGCTCAGGTACCATCGGTGGCGTGACCGGAGCGCTGTTGGCTGATTGTTACCACGACGACGTTCCGGCTGCGGTGCTCATCGTGCGTTCGAATCCCTACATCCCCGATCCAGCGGCTGCCCGTGCTGTGATCGAAGAGGCCCTCGAACCGCTCGTCGAATTCGACATCGACACGCAGGAACTGCTCGAACAGGCCGAGGAAATCCAGCAACAGAAACAACAGATCGCGGAGCAACTCCAGCAGTATCAACAACAGGACCAGCAACCGGCGATGCCAGGGATGTACCAGTAGTCCGGGGATTCACTCGCGGATTCTCACTCGACTGGAATTACCGACGGCCCCTATTTTGCCTCGCTCCAAGTAGAAACCGACAATGGCGTTGGTTACAGAGAGAATCCGAGCCAGGGTTACTTCGGAACTGTTCGGACGGTGTATCGTTCAGGAGGTGGTGACGTGACCGATCACGTTCTCGTCCCACTCGATGGCTCGCCGCTGTCACGAAGAGCGCTTCGTCACGCACTCGAAGAACTCCCGGATGCGTCGACCACTGTGCTTCACGTGGTCGATCTCTTCGAGCCCGGCTACGGTGCCTATCCTGACTTCGAAACCTCGTATGAACCCTTGATGGGGTCCGAAGAGTGGTACGACCGGGCTGAAGAAGTCTCGGAGCAACTCTTCGACGAGGCTCGAGAGATCGCTGATGAGTACGACCGCGAGGTCTCCACCACGTCCGAGATCGGTGACCCAAAGCGGATCATCGTGGATTACGCCGACGAGGAGGAGATCGACCACATCGTTCTCGGAGCGCACGGACGGACAGCGGAGGAACGACCCGTATTCGGGAGCATCGCGGAGATCGTCGCGCGGCGGGCAACGGTTCCCGTGACACTCATCCGATGAGAGAAACTGTGATTGAGTGAGATTTCGATATGGGAGACGTCGTCAGTCTCGGGAGCATCAACGTGGACAAGCGACTCACGTGGGTGCGCGTTCGGCCGGGGCTAGCCGGTGATAGTGACCGGTCGTTCCGCCGAGAGCATCACGTCCTGCGTGATGCTGCCCATGAGTACCTCCTGGAGCCCCGACCGCTTGCGCCCGCCCATGACGATGCTGTCGGCATCGCGTTCCGCTGCCATGTCGAGTATCTTCCGGGCTACTTCGCCCCCGATTGCGACACGGTCGACGGGAACCCCCTCGTCTTCGAGGGTATCGGCCGCTTCGACTGCCGCGTCGATCTCCTCGAACGTGTGGGGCGGAGCCCCCCTGTAGTCCTGGTGACGGAACACGACGAGCACAGTCGCCGCGACCGTCTCCGCTGCTTCGGGCAGTCCCGCAACGTACGCTGCCTGGTGGCGGGCGCGGTCCACGTCGGCGTCGACCGGGACGAGCACCCGCCGGATCCCGTCGCCGGGCACGGTCGTCTCGCTCGTGACGGTAACCGGTCGCTCGGCCGAAAGCATCACGTCCTGGACCGTGCTGCCTAACAGCACACGGGAGACGCCTGACCGCTTGCGCCCGCCCATGACGATTTCGTCGGCCTCGAGTTCGTCAGCGGACCGGACGATCTGGTCCGAGACGCCGCCGTCGTCCACGGTTCGCGTCACGGAGACCCCCTCGCCCTCGAGCAGGTTGGCCGCACCGACGGCCGCGTCGACGTCCGAGAACTCCATCGCGTCGGCGTCGCTGAACTCGTCGGGAGGCACGACGTACAGCATCGTCGCCTCGACGCCGTCGGGGGCGTTCGGGAGCTGTGACACGTACTGTGCCTGGTGGAACGCGCGATCCTCGCTTCTGTCGACCGGAACGAGTACCTTGTACATCACGTTCGATCGTAGTGTTTGACAACCAATAGCTCTGGTCAGTATTCCCACAGGGTGAGAACCACTGAAAGAAGGACAATGACCGGCACCGAGCGGCCAAACGAGACTCGGGCCCGGTGCCGGGCGATATGCTCGTGATAGATTGTAGCGTGTACCGGTGAGCAGCGGGCCGGCGAGCTCACGGTACCATCGCGGAACCAGACAGCGATGCCGTGACGGTGCTTGATAGGCGCACCCGTCGGCCCGGCCGTCCCGCACTACCGGTGCGATTCGCTGTCCACCGTGGCGGTATCGGCGAGTCCGAGTGACGTTCCCGAGATGTTGATAGAGAAGTTTCAAAATATGGGAATCACTGGCACGATATATCCGCTTGCTTTCTGTATCTCCCACTATGCCATCCAACGCTTTGCCGGAGGAAGTCAGGACCGAGTTGATCAGTACTATCCGGACGGCCGTCGGCGACGAACTCCGGAGTATCACCTACTTCAGTGAGGACACCGTGGAGCAACTCTACCTCCGCGACGATCTCGAAGCAGACGCCGACCTGATCGGGTTCGCTGACATCGAGCGGCTCGGCTTCCGCTCCCAGATGGATTATCAGGGGACCGAACTGGGGCCATATCAGTTCACGATTCGCGTGTTCGAACGCGGCTATCTCACCCGCGTCATCATCGGTGATCATGGCGTGTTCGTCACGACCGACGCGATGGCCCGGGACCGGTTTGAGGAGCTCGCGGCGGCTGTCGGCGCCGTTCTGCGTGATTTCGAGGACCCTACAAGTAGTGCCTAGGAATTGATTCTCGTCGTGGGTCGGTGTCTCGTGTAGGTCGTCGCTTGATGTTTCAGGGATAATATCTAGACGAGGAGGACTCCATTACAGCCCCCAGAAGGCGGCGATTCCGAGGGTCGTTACGACAGCCAGGACCACCTGAAGCGGCCCGCCGACGCGAGCGTAGTCGCTGAACTCGTATCCACCGGGACCATAGACGAAGAGATTGGTCTGATACCCGACCGGCGACATAAACGCGGTACTTGCCCCGAACGTGACTGCGAGGACGAACGCGAATGCGTTCGCGTTCAACCGGGCGGCCGCGTCGACAGCGACGGGGATGAGCAACACGACGCTGGCCTGGTTGCTGATGAGGTTGGTCATCGCAGCGGTCAGTAGATAGAACAGGCCGAGAACGGCGATTGCGGGCAGGAAGTCTGCCGCCGAGACCACGAGCGTACCGAGCAGATCGGCACCGCCCGTCTCCGACAGCGCCCTGCCGAGGGGGATGACGCCGGCCAGGAGGAAGATCACGTCCCACTGGACGGCCTCGTAGGCCTCCGCCGGCTTGACGATCCCGGTCACGATCATCACCATGACGCCGCCGAGTGCTGCGACCATGACCGGCAGGATGCCGAGTGCTGCCACTCCGACGACCGAGAGCACGACGCCGACTGCGACCGGGAGTTTCGACGACCGGAACTGCTGGAGAGCGAGTTCGCCAGCCACGATCACGTTCGGATCGTCCGCAAGCCGGTCGACGGTGTCCGGTTCGGACTCGATGAGGAGCAGGTCGCCAGGACGGATTCGGTACTCTGTGAGGCGTTCGTAGGCGGTCTCGCCGCCACGGCGGATGGCCAGAACAGCCGTCTGATACTGGTCTTGAAACCGTGACGACTCGACCGTTTCACCGACGAGATCGGACCCGGCGGTGACGACGATTTCGCTGAGCGTTTGCCCCGGACCGAGCGCATCGAGACCACCTGGCGGCGTGACTTCCGGAACGAACTCGATCCCCTCTACCTCGTGTAACGTCCGTAACGCGTCTTCCGTGAGCCGGATCGTGAAGGTGTCCCCCTCCCGGATCGTCATCGACAGTCTCGGCTCTCGATGATAGTCACCATCACGGATCAGCTGGGTGACGTTCGCTTCGAAGTCAACCTCTTCCAGGGCTTCCCGGATCGTCGAACCGACGAACGGTGATTCCTCGCCCACGATCACCTCGGTGAGAAACTCCTCCTTCTGTGTGGTTTCGAGCTTGCTGCGGGGCGTCACGTGAGACGGAGCAAGCCAGTATCCGACCGTGAGGAGATACACCCCGGTGACGAGAAACACCACGAGACCGAGGTGGGTGAACTCGAACATCGAGAACGCGTGCAAGGATGGATAGTCGGTGGCGAGTCGACTAGCCACGTCGCTGGCCAGCAGGTTCGTGGACGTTCCGATGAGCGTGAGCATCCCACCAGCCATCGACGCGTAAGAGAGCGGAATGAGCAACTTTGACGGGGATGTTCCGTTCTCGTGAGCGAGATCGCTCACCATCGGCAACAGGACGGCGACGGCAGCGGTGTTGTTGATGATTCCCGAGAGCGGACCGACGAGCCCGACCGTTGCGCCGAGTTGCCTGTGTTCGCTCTCGCCCGTGTAGGAGGCGACTGTCTCTTCGAGACGCTGAATCGCCCCCGTCCGACGGACGCCCTCGCTCAGGATCATCATCGCGAGAATCGTGATCGTCGCGGGGTTCGAGAAGCCGGAGACACCCTCGCGCGGCGAAACGCCCGTCCACGGACCGAGTATCATGAGCGTGACCATGATCCCGATCGCTGTGACGTCGATCGGGACGGGCTCGGTGACGAACAGAACGAGAGCGACGAGAATAATCAGAAAGACGAGAACCGTCCCAACAGTCACTGCAGGCATCGATATTGCTAATATCGTGGTGGAGGATGAATGTACTGGTCGACGATTACTATCGAGCGAGAATAGCTATCGGGGTATTTGGACGTCGTCTACAGGCGGAACAGGCCGAGTGCGTCGGGGCTTGACCCCGAGGGGGAAGGCCGTCGGCTTCTTTACTTTCACCGTACTTTCCGATATTTTAGTAGCCATGCCACCGTAGCGACCAGTACAGTTGCGACGTGGATTGAAGACCTCAATCCGAAGCAACTGCCGGCAGTTGCGGAGGAATGCGACTCCTCTCACAACCCGCGCCTTCGGCGTGGTGAGACGGGAGTTGTCGGGCGGGGTGGAGCCGCCGACCCTCACGGACATTGAGCGTTCGGGTGTAAATTCCAGCCGACCCATCTC
>Ga0207813_100105_pt1 | contig 65049 bp, 63 predicted proteins | sample A23E3SouthBayCA_2_FD_187730 | JGI IMG/M metagenome (GOLD analysis project Ga0207813, IMG submission 187730) | Aerobic enrichment media microbial communities from Eden Landing Ponds, California, USA - A23 E3 (4) (SPAdes) | ecosystem: Environmental > Aquatic > Marine > Unclassified | place... | reverse complement strand
CTCGCAAGCGAGCGTTGCGTTCGTCGGGCAGCAGGGGCTGGCGCCGGCCACGTCGCTCGTGCTCTGCTGAGACCTGGCGGTCTCAGCGCCACACTCGCTCGGTATTGTAGAAATTTCACTAGCCGACTACGAGGGCTGCGAGCGTGCTCGCAGGCCGAACGTGGCCGGCACACCCCCCTTACCGCGAGCGCAGCGAGCGGTAACTTCACTATGCGACTATAACAGCCCAGAGTTAGAGGAAGCCAGGCCTCGTGAGACAGGTCACGACGCGCCAACAGTGTCCAAAGGGATTTTTCGACGGGCCACTGAGCCCCAACATGGTCGTCCCACTGGAGATGGGGTGGCGTCACCTCCTGTTCGAGAACTGGCCGGTCGACCCGGACGTGATGGACGCACACCTGCCCGACGCACTCGAACCCGACGTGTTCGACGGGTCGGCGTGGCTCTCGGTCGTCCCGTTCACCAACGTCGCGGTCCGCCCGAAGGGCCTGCCCGAGCGACTGGGAATTCCCCTCCCCGAACTCAATCTCCGGACGTACGTCACCCGCGACGGCGTCCCGAGCGTCTACTTCTTCTGTCTCGACGCACAGGGAATCGCGAGCGTCGTCGGGGCCCGCCTGTTCCAGCACCTGCCCTACTACTACGCGCGGATCGCCATCGGGCTGGACGACGGCCGGGTGCAGTTCCGGAGTCGACGGTGTCACCCGGGCGAGCGGCCCGCCCACTTCCGCGGGACGTACTGGCCCACCGACGAGCCGTTCTCGGCGCCCGAGGACCCGTTCGCGGAGTTTCTCGTCGAGCGCTACCGCTTCTACACCCAGGCTCAGGACGGGTCGGTCCGCTACACGGACGTCGCACACGAGCCCTGGACGCTGTACCCGGCTGCCGCCGAGATCGAGACGAACACGCTCCTGACGGCACACGGCTTCGCGCGACCGGACGCTGATCCGGTGTACTACTACAGCCCCGGCCTCGACGTGGTCGCCTCGCGGAGCAACCGAGCGACCCCCGAGGACTGACCGGGACCGGCCGGGGACGAGAGCGCCGCTACGGGAAACCCGGTGATGGAACCGGTCTGGCTCCGCATCGTTGTTAATCAGATCGGATCGAGATAATAACGATAACCATCTGAGCCCGCGTTCGTAGCAGCGATATTAATAAGGATCCGTCCACTCCGGTCAGATAATGGAGCCCTCCGATACGAGTCAGCGAACCGGCGATCCGCCACCGGGAGACGGAGCCGAAACGGTCGAGATCAGGCTCTCGGTGCCGGACATGGACTGTGCCTCCTGTGCGGGCAAGGTCGAGGCCGGTCTGGACGGCGTCAGCGGGATCACGTCGTACGAGACACACCCGACGACGGGACGCGCGGTGGTGACGTACGACCCGGCGAGTGCGAGCGAAGACGACATCGTCAGCGCCGTCGAGGGTGCAGGCTACGAGGTGACCGGCACGACGGGCGACGACCCCGGCGAGCGCGGCCACCGTGAGGGCACCGAACTCCGGCTCTCGGTACCGGACATGGACTGTGCCTCCTGTGCCGGGAAAGTCGAAACCGCCCTGGACGGGGTCGCGGGCGTGACAGGGTACGAGACACACCCGACGACGGGACGCGCCGTCGTGACCTACGACGCCGAGAGTGCGAGCGAGGTGGACGTGACCGACGCCATCGAGAGCTCGGGCTACGAGGTGACCAGCGTCGAGCGCGACGGTCCCGACGGCCACGGCGAGGGCCGGAGCCAGGACGAGGCCCACGGCAACGACCACGGCACAGCGGACGGTGACGGCGACGGCGGCGTCTGGCGGAGTACGCGGGCGGTCAAGACCGGAATCAGCGCCGTCTTTCTCGCCCTCGGACTGGCCTTCGAGTTCGTCCTCGCGAGCGCGAACGCGGAGGTTGCGAGCGTCGTCGGTGAACCTCTCTTCGTCGCCGACGTGCTCTTTCTGGTCGCCGTCGCGGTCGGCGGGCAGGCGATCGTCCGGAACGGCTACTACTCGGCGAAGAGCCTGAACCTCGACATCGACTTCCTGATGACGGTCGCGATCTTCGGCGCGCTGGCGGCCAGTCTGGCCTTCGGCGAGGGGCTGTACTTCGAGGCGGCGACGCTCGCGGTGCTGTTCAGCTTCGCCGAACTCCTCGAACGCGCCTCGATGGACCGCGCTCGCGACTCCCTCCAGGAGCTGATCGACCTCTCGCCGGACGAGGCGACGGTCAAACGCGGTGAGGACGGAGCGACCGAGACGATCCCCGTCGAGGACGTGACGGTCGGCGACGTCGTCGTCGTGAAACCGGGCGAGAAGATCCCGATGGACGGCGACGTAGTGGCGGGCGAGAGCGCCGTCAACCAGGCGCCCATAACGGGCGAATCCGTGCCCGTCGACAAGACGACCGGTGACGAGGTGTACGCCGGCACCATCAACGAGCAGGGCTATCTCGAGATCGAGGTCACCTCGGCGGCGGGCGAGGACACGCTCTCGCGGATCGTCACGATGATCGAGGACGCCCAGGCGAACAAGACCGAGCGCGAGCAGTTCGTCGAGCGCTTCGCCGCCTACTACACGCCCGCCGTCGTCGTCTTCGCGATTCTGGTCACCGTCGGCGGGCCGTTCGTCCTCGGGACGACCTGGCCGGAGGCGGTGGTGAACGGACTGACGCTCCTGGTGCTGGCGTGTCCGTGTGCGTTCGTCATCTCGACGCCGGTCTCGGTCGTCTCGGGCCTGACGAGCGCCGCGAAAAACGGCGTCCTGATCAAGGGCGGGTCCCACCTCGAAGCGACGGGGGCCGTCGACGCGGTCGCCTTCGACAAGACGGGGACGCTCACGAAGGGCGAACTCACCGTGACGGACGTCGTCGCGCTCAACGGTAACACCGAAGCGGACGTCCTGCGCTGTGCGCAGGGTCTGGAGAAACGCAGCGAACACCCCATCGGCGACGCCATCGTCGAGCGCGCCGAGGAACGCGAGGTCGGCGGCCGCGAGATCGACGACTTCGAGAGCATCACCGGCAAGGGCGTCCGCGCGGACCTGGACGGCACGCCCCACTACGCGGGCAAGCCCGGCCTGTTCGACGAGCTGGGCTTCGACCTCTCGCACGTCCACGCGACGACCGACGGCGGCGTCGTCACGCAGACGAGCCGGCAACTGTGCGAGCGCAACGACTGTCTGGACCTGCTTTCGGACACGGTGCCCGAACTCCAGTCCGAGGGCAAGACCGTCGTCCTCGTCGGCACCGAGAACGAACTCGAAGGGGTGATCGCCGTCGCCGACGAGGTCCGTCCGGAAGCGAAGTGGACGATAGAGCGCCTGAAAGCGCTGGGAGTCGAGCGGACGGTGATGCTGACCGGCGACAACGACCGCACCGCGAAGGCCATCGCGAACGAGGTCGGCGTCGACGACTACCGCGCCGAACTGCTCCCCGAGGAGAAGGTCGCCGCGGTCGAGGACCTCGTCGCGGAGTACGAAAACGGCGTGGCGATGGTCGGCGACGGTATCAACGACGCGCCCGCGATGGCGACCGCAACCGTGGGGGTGGCGATGGGTGCGGCGGGGACCGACACAGCCCTGGAGACGGCCGACGTGGCGCTGATGGGCGACGACCTCTCGAAACTGCCCTACCTCTACGAACTCGCGGGGCGCGCCAACGGCGTCATCCGCCAGAACATCGGCGCCAGCCTCTTCGTCAAGGCGGGTCTCGCCCTCGCGGTCCCCTTCCAGCTCGTCCCCATCTGGCTGGCCGTCCTCGCCGGCGACGCGGGTATGACCGTCGGCGTGACGGGTAACGCGATGCGACTCTCGCGGGTGCGGGCGACCGACCCCGACGAGGACTGACCGGTCCAGTCGACCCCGACGAGGACTGACCAGCCCACTCGACCCGGGGAGACTAAATCGAGGGGGCGACAAGTCGGTGACATATATCCGAAATGAACGACCGTCCGCTTGTCACCGTCGGACGGCGCCTGCTGGCACGGGACGTTCCGTGGAGCGTCGTCGCTCTCGTCGCGCTCGTGTGCTACGCGAGCGTAGGCATCGCCGCGGGCATCTGGGGGTTCGACTGGACCGTGGTGATCGGCGAGGTTCCGTGGCACCAGCGGGGTGGCCCGTCGGCCCCCGAGATCGCGGTGTTCCGGCCCGTCAGGACGCTCGGTCCGCTCGCGTTCGGCGTCCTCGCAGCGGCACTGTGGACTCGACGCCCCCGCCTCGCCTGGCCCCTCGGGGCGGTGGCGGCCCTGCTGACTGTCAACGTCCTCGTCCAGCAGTACGCGATGTACGTTCCGAGAGACGGGGCCGGGCGACACGATTACGTACTCGGACTCGGGCTCTACCTCGCCGGGACGGTCGGACTCGTGGCGGCGACGTTCTTCGCGGCCCGCCGCCAGCGCCGACGTGTCGGCGTCGCGTTGTGGGCGACCGGTGTGACGACGATGGCCGTCGTCGGCTGGTACGTACTCCGGACCTACGGCCCGGACGGGGTGTGGCAGGGGTTCCTGCTCGTCCAGGTCGGTCCGGCCGCCACGCTCTGGTCGGGCGCGCTACTGGTCGTCGCCGGGGGCGTCCTCGTCCAGCGACCGGCCGTCCGACGCACGAGCGGCGGGACGTCCGCGTCGACGAGTACGTGGGACTCGTCGGGCGCATCAAGTTCGTCGAGTACGTCGGGCACGTCGATCTCGAGAGGATCGAGCGTATCGAGGAGGGCGCCTCTCGGTGCCATACTCCTGACGGGCGCGGCGACCGCGGGGCTCCTCCTCGGGACGCGACTGCCCTGGGTGACCACGGCGTTCCCGCCGGACGCTACCGTCGGGATCCGTCAGCAGGTCGTCGATCCCGCCCCGGGAGACGCGACCATCGTCCTGTTAGTCGCCGCCTCGCTGGTCGCGCTCGCGCTCTCGACGCGGGCCCGGTGGCGCCGACTCGCGGGGACACTCGCGTTCGCGTGTGGCGCCGTCGTGACCACGGTCCCGTTTCTGACGCAGTTCAACGAACGGCTCGCCTCCCCGGCCGCCCCGGGACTGTACCTGGCCGCGACAGTCGGCGTGGCGCTGTTCGCCGCCGCCCTCCTCTTCGGCGGGAACCGGCAAGCGTTCCGAACGGACGGTCGCTCCGGCGATGTGACCCCCCGGACACGCTGGCGAATCCAGCCCGGCGCGGCGCTGGTCGCGCTCGCGGGGGTCGGGCTCGTTCTCGCCGGCGTACTTCTCGAGTGGACCGTCGCGCTCCCCGGCACCGGTGGCGATGCGGGTACAGCGGTGGCGCTCGTCGGTGTCGGTGCCGACGCGATACTGCTCGGGTTCGCCGCCGCCGGGCTCCTCGGCGCTCTCACCCTCTCGGTGCGGTCGCGGCCAGCGACCGGCGGACTGCTCCTGTTCGCGACCGGAATCGCCGCGGCGGTCGTCGCCCTCGCCGCGCTCGTCGCCGCGACCGGGACCGGCAGCGTCGCCGCGAACGGCCTGGTCGTCGCGCCGGGCGCCCCGGTGACGCTGCTCGGGAGTGCACTGCTGGCTATCGCTGGGGCTGTCCAGTACACCGGAACCACAGCGTCAGCGAACCCCGTTTCAGAGGGCGCCGACGGTGCCCGATCGGACGGGTCGGGCGAGGAGACGACCGTCTAGCGCCGGTTCGGGTCGAAAAATGCGGTGGTGTCCGACTCTCCTTCAGTTGCCCTTCTCGATGGGGGCGCCGACGAGGTTGCCCCACTCGGTCCAGGAGCCGTCGTAGTTGATGGCGTCGTCGTAGCCGGCGAGTTCGTGCAGCGCGAACCAGGCGACCGAGGAGCGCTCGCCGATGCGGCAGTAGGCGACGGTCGTCTCGTCGCCGTCGATGCCTTCATCGCCGTAGAGCTCCTTGATCTCGTCCGCGGTCTTGAACCGGCCGTCGTCGTTCGTGACGGCTGCCCAGGAGATGTTCCGGGCGCCCGGGATGTGGCCGCCGCGCTGGGCGGTCTCCTGCAGGCCCGGCGGGGCCAGGACCTCACCCGAGAACTCCTCGGGCGAGCGGACGTCCACGAGCGGCAGGCCGCGCTCGATGGCGTTCTCGACGTCCTCGCGGTAGGCGCGGATGGACTCGCGCGGTCCCGAGGCCTCGTACTCGACGTCCGGGAACTCCGGCACCTCGTCCGTGAGGGGATAGTCGTTCTCGACCCAGTAGTCGCGGCCGCCGTCGAGCAGGCGGACGTCGTCGTGGCCGTAGTACTTGAACTGCCAGTAGGTGTAGGCGGCGAACCAGTTGGCGTTGTCGCCGTAGAGGACGACCGTCGAGTCCTCGCTGATGCCGGCCGCGCCCATCGTCTCGGCGAAGGCCTCCTTCGAGAGGACGTCGCGCTCGACCTGGTCCTGCAGGTCTGTCTCCCAGTTGAAGCCGATGGCGCCCGGCGCGTGGCTCTCGTCGTACAGCTCGGTGTCTACGTCGACCTCGACCAGCCGCAGGTCGGCGTCGTCGCTCTGGAACTCGTCCAGTCGGTCCTCGACCCAGTCCGCGGATACGAGTACGTCTTTGGCGTAGTCGCTCATGATACACTGAACCATTAGTCTACCCGATATATATCCCTGCTTCCGCCGGCATGTCCGGCCCCTTCACGACGACACCGGCAATTCCTTCCGGTGATCGGCGTGTCTATGCTTCTCACGGCCTGACTACGGAACTCTCGACGGCAACGACGGCAGGTGGACCGCCAGTCAGACGCCGATTTCTGTCGGTTCCTCGCGGCGTTTATTGCCACTGTCTCCGACCACGATTCGCGTCCGCATTCGCCTGTCGGGCCGCTGTTCGGTGGCCGGGAAGGACATCTTCAAGCGCGTCGCTCCCGCACCGTCGGGTATGGACATCGTCGTCTCGGCCGACGTCCTGGCCGACCGACTCGACGAGGTGCGGGTGGTCGACGTGCGCGACGCCTGGGAGTTCGATGCGATGGGCCACCTCCCAGGTGCCGTCAATATCCCGTTCGACGCCTTTCGCGCCGACGCTGAGCAGGACGCCGACAGTGAACAGGGCATGCTCCCGGGCGGGGACGTCTTCGCCGACCTCATGCGCGAGGCCGGGATCTCCCGCGAGGACCACGTCGTCGCCTACGACGACCACCACGGCGTCTTCGCCGCTCGCCTGCTCGTCACCGCGGAGCTGTACGGCCACCCCTTCGAGCGACTCCACCTGCTCGACGGCGACTTCTCGTCGTGGCGCCTCGAACACGAGACGACCGACGAAACCCCGGCGGTCGAGCCGACCGACTACGAGATCCGCGAGCCCGAATCGACGCCCCTCGTGGGGATCGACGAGGTCGCTTCGGCCGTCGACGCGGCGGCCGCCGACGGGGGGACGGTCATCGTCGACACGCGCGAGGACTGGGAGTACGAGGAGGGTCACCTCCCGGGCGCGGTCCGCCTGGACTGGCGCGAACTCGTCGACGACGAGACCCGCGGGATCAAACCCGGGGACGAACTCGAAGCCATCCTCGACGAACGGGGGATCACGCCCGATCGCCGGGTCGTCCTCTACTGTAATACGGCCCGACGGATCAGCCACACCTACGTCGTCCTGCGCCACCTGGGCTACGAGAACCTGGCGTTCTACGAGGGCAGTCTCACCGAGTGGGAGGCCGCCGGGCGCGAACTGGCGACGGGAAGCGAGAGCGAGGAGTGAGGACGCCCGCTCACCCGTCGGCCGGGTCGATCCCGGGGTCGGTCGGGTCGGTGTCGTCGTCGGTCGAGTCGAGGTTTCCCGTCGGCTCGGTCCCGTCCTCGATGCGGTCGACGCCGTCGTCACGGTCGTCGCGGTCCGGGCGGTCCCCGGCATCCATCGCGTCGTCCAGTGTCTGCTGGACGGTCGTGCGTTCGTTCGTGACGAGTTCGACCACCTCGACGAGCAGGGCGACGACGAGCGGGCCGGCGATGACGCCGACGATGCCGATGGTGAGCGTGCCGCCGGTGAAGCCGACGAAGTAGAGGCTCGCGGGCATGCCGGTCGTCACGGCCGCCAGCCGCGGCCGAATGACGGCGTCGGGCAGGAAGCCGACGAGGACGAGCCCGAACACGGTGACGAGTATCGCCGCGACGACCTCGCCGGCCATCAGCTGCCCGGCGGCGATGGCGGCGATCAGGATGCTCGGGCCGAGCACCGGGATGAACTGGAGGACGCCGGCGAAGATCGACAGCGAGAACGCGGCGTTGTACCCGAGCGCCCAGAAGACGAGGTAGGCGACGACGAACGTTCCGAGCGCCGTGGCTGCCTGCAGGACGTACAGCGCGTAGAGCGTGTCCCGGACCCGGCGGTGGAGCGCGAACACCACGTCGTGGTACTCCCCGGGGACGATCCGCACCGCCGCGCGCCGGACGTTTCCCGGCCGGAGCAAGAGCCCGAACAGCAGGATGAGAAAGAGAAACCCCTTCAGCGCGAGGACCGGCGCCGCGCTCGCGATGTTGAGACCCGTCTGGACGACGGCGTCCCGGGCCCGCACGAGCCACAGGCTCACGTCGACGGGATAGGAGAACCCGAGGAGTTCGATGGTCAGTTCCGCGGGGACGTTCTGGATGAACTGCAGCAACTCGTCGCGCCGGAGATACAGCGCGACCACGATCGGCGTGACCACGGCGACGGCGAAGACGAACCCGACAGTCGCGGCCACTGCCGCCGCGATCCGGCGGGGGACCCCCCGCTTGTGGAGTTCCCGCCGTATCGGGTAGAGCACGTACGCCACCGTGATGGCGAAAAACACCGTCTCGATGACGTTCGCCAGCAACACCAGCGTCAACAGCCCGGTCCCCACCAGCAGACTACCCAGCACCTGCTGGCGCCGCGTCAGTGCCATGTCACCTCCTGCGTCGGGCCCGTACAAAACGTTGCACCCTCTGGTCGGACTCGGCTGTCGTGTAGAGACACCGGACGGCCCGACAGCGACGAGGCCCACAGTCGCTCTGAGATGCGCTGTCGCCGTCAGGGGCTATTCGACACGACGTTTTCCACTCTCCGCTATATTTATATTCTGTTGACAGTACATCCACGAGGTGATGCTCCGAGGCTCATCGTGGGGGACAACCGCAGCGGTGGTGGCAACGATTCTCCTGGTCAGTGGGGTAGTCGGGGGCGGTGTACAACTCGGTGACGGGGGCGCGGCCGTCAGTGGAGTCGTGGACACCGCGTCGGCCGAACAGAGTGGGGACGTCCGGGTGGAGAATCCCGCCCGTGACAACGTCGACGGCGACGGCAACACGGGGGCCGACGAAACCGGGGACGGCGACGACGTCTACGGGTCGATTCGGGCCGGCGTCGGCAACGCCAGCGACACCTCCCGCGTCGAGGTTGCGCCGGGCACCTACCGGGAGCGTGGAGTATCGATAGCCAAGAACGTCACGGTCGTCGCGACCGGCGGCCCAGACAGGACCACTCTCAACGGGAGTCAGTTCCCACTTACCCCAGCGTTCGACATCGAAGGGGTCGCGGCTCCGGTGGTCGCCGGATTCAGTTTCGCGGACTACGGCACAGCGGTCAACGCGACCGGTTCGGGGAACTGGACGATTCGTGACAGTGTCTTTCGGGACAACGAGTACTTCGGCGTCAACGCGTTCGGTTCGGCGGGGGCATGGACGGTCCGGGACAGCACGTTCAAGTACAACCAGGAAAGCGGGGTCCAGGCGTCCCGGTCGTCGGGCGCGTGGACGGTCCGGGACAGTACGTTTCGGGATACCGAGGACGGGGTCGACGCGTTCGGTTCGGCGGGGAACTGGTCGGTCCGAGACAGCACGTTCCGGTACAACGAGCACGGGGTCCGAGCGTCCAATTCGTCCGGGGGGTGGTCGGTCCGGGAGAGCACGTTCCGGGAGAACAGGTACGCCGGGGTCCGAACGTCCCATTCGTCGGGGAACTGGTCGGCCCGAGACAGCACGTTCCGGAATAATCTGTACTTCGGGGTCGAAGCGTTCAATTCCTCGGGTGCGTGGACGGTTCGGGACAGCACGTTCCGGAACAACGGGATCCAGGCGATCGATTCGTCGGGAGCGTGGACAGTCCGGAACAGCACCTTCGGGAGCAACGAACACGGCGGGATCACCGCCGACGGTTCGTCGGGGGACTGGTCGGTTCGCGAGAGCACGTTCGAGAACAACAGCGCCGGGGTCGACGCGTTCGGTTCGTCGGGAGCGTGGACGATTCGAAACACCACGTTCCGGGACAACGGCCTCGGCGTGTCCGCACTCGAGACCAGTGGGGCGTGGGAGGTCCACCGGAGTACGATCGTTGATAGCGAGGGTAGCGGAATCTCTGCGGTCTACGCTGCACCTGCTGGCACCGCGACGCGAAACTACTGGGGCCAGGCCTCGGGGCCGACAACCGACCAGTGCGTCGGCAACGTCACCTGTAGGCCGGGGTTATCTGAACCTCCGGGGAGTTCCCTTGACGGCGCGGCCGCGGCGTACGACACCGACGACGACGGCGCGATCTCGATCGGCGAACTGGCCGGCGCCGCGACCGACTTCGCGGGCGACGAACTGTCGATAACCGAACTGAGTCAGGTCGCACTCGCCTTCGCTCGAACCTGACGGGACGGGGACCAGCGGCAGCGGTTCAAACGGGCACCAGTGGCCGGAGGCGTGAACTACCGTAGCGTGGTCGGTCGGACCCGTGTTATTATCCACGTCGAAGCCAGACTGATTGTACGTAATGCTACGGTAGTCTCGCGGTGCTTTCCACTTGAGTTCACCTACGTCGAATCCACGTTCTTTCAGTTTGCCGAGGATGGTCTCCGAATGCTTGATGCGCCTCACTGCCATCTGCAGACATTTCGAGTACACGCTGCTCCATTCAGGCCACTCACGCTTCCACTCGGGAAGCTTGTTCTGCATTGCCGTGTACGATGGTTTGTCGTAGTCTGGAGCAGGTTTGTACTCTTGGGTGAGCGCGTGGTTGTACACTTCACGACAGGTCTGAATCGCGTTCCACGCACTCTCGGAAGTGGTCGGGTCCTCGGGCTCAGCAGCGTATTTGAACGCTTCTTCGACCACTACCGGTTGGTTAGTCGTAGCTAGAGTTGAACACTTTGGTTGGAATAGAGCGTACGGCTGTATCCCCACCCTACTGCGCTACTCGGTCGCTTCGCTTCCTGTGTTGCTCCTCGAGGACGGGGACTTGGCCTGTAAAAGTTAAACCGGTACCAGCGGTAGGACCGACCATGCGAGTCGCCATCCTCGCCCACGAGCAGTTCCCCGACCGGGCCAAGACCGCGGTGGGGATCCTCCGGTACGGCGACCACGAGGTGGTGGCGGTCCTCGACCGGACGCTCGCGGGTGACCGCGTTAACGACCATGTTCCCGACATCCCCGACGCGCCCATCGTCGACTCCATCGACGACGTCGGGAACATCGACGCGCTCGTGGTGGGCATCGCCCCCATCGGCGGGGGTTTCGACGAGACCTGGCGCCCCGACGTCCGCGGCGCGCTCGAACGGGGCTGTGACGTCGTCGCTGGCCTCCACTACTTCCTCGCCGACGACGAGCAATTCGCCCGCCTGGCCGCCGAAAACGAGGCCGAGATCCGCGACCTGCGCCGGCCGCCCGACGATCTCACCGTCAGCGACGGGACCGCGGGTGAGGTCGACGCCGACGTCGTCCTGACGGTGGGGACGGACTGCTCGTCGGGGAAGATGACGACGACGTTCGAACTCGTCGAGTCGGCCCGCGAGCGGGGTATCGACGCCGCCGTTATCCCGACCGGACAGACCGGCATCGCCGTCGCCGACTACGGGATCGCGGTCGACCGTGCCGTCGCCGACTTCGCCGCCGGTGCCGTCGAGCGCATGGTCGAGGAACGGGGCGCCGACCACGACCTGTTAGTCGTCGAGGGACAGGGCGCGCTCTGTCACCCCGCCTACTCGGGCGTCACGGCCAGCATCCTCCACGGTTCGATGCCCGACGCGCTCGTCCTCTGTCACGTCGCCGGGCGCGAGGCCGTCCACGGCTACGAACACGTCCCCGTCCCGCCGCCCGGCGAATACGCCGAAATCTACGAGTCGGTCGCGAACCCGGTCGCCCCGACGACGGTGGCGGCCGGCGCGCTCAACACGCGGGCCGTCGAGAGCGACGAGGCTGCCCGCGCGGCCGTCGAGGAGTACGCCGCGGCCATCGACGCGCCGGCGACCGACTCCGTCCGCTTTGGCGTCGACGGGATTCTCGACGCTGTCCTTGACTCGGCCCGACTGGAGTGAATCCGGTATCATGACCCTCCACACCGACTTCGAACGCGTCGAGTTGCCCCTCGTCGACGCGTTCACGATCTCGCGTGGGACCACCGAGACCGCCGAGAACGTCCTCGTCCGGGTCGAAGACGACGACGGACACGTCGGTCTCGGCAACGCCGCACCCGCGGCCTACTACGGCGAGACGGCCGACACCGTCGAAGCCGTCCTTCCGGAACTGCTCGCTCTCGTCGAGGACGTCGGTGAGCCACACGCTCGCGGGCGAGTCGAGCGGCGACTGGGCGAGCGCCTCGGCGACAATCCGGCGGCCCGAGCAGCCGTCTCGGTCGCTCTCGCGGACCTCGCTGGTAAGCGTCTCGACGTTCCGCTCTATCGGCTCTGGGGGCTCGATCCTGCCGAAGCTCCACCGACGTCGTTCACCGTCAGCGTGGCCGATGCCGAAGAGATGCGCACGAAGGCAGAAACCGCGATCGACCGGGGATTCGACGTCCTGAAGGTGAAACTGGGGGCCGACGACGGACGGGATCGAGAACGGATCGCGGCGGTCCGGGAAGGGGCGCCGGACGCGCGGATCCGGGTCGATGCCAACGCCGCCTGGACGCCACAGCGAGCCGTCGCGACGAGCGAGACACTGGCCGAGTACGGCGTCGAGTTCCTCGAACAGCCCGTCGCGGCGACGGATCTCGACGGATTACGGTTCGTCCGCGAGCACGGCGCGGTCCCGGTTGCCGCCGACGAGTCGGTCGTCACCGCGAGCGACGTCCCGCGGGTGGCCGAGGCCGTGGATATCGTCGTCGCGAAGGTGATGAAGTGTGGGAGCCTGCGCGAGACCCGTCGGGTCGCACACGTCGCCCACGCCCACGACTGCGAGGCGATGCTGGGCTGTATGGTCGAGTCCAACGCCTCGATCGCGGCCGCGTGGCACTGCGCCCCGCTGTTCGAGTACGCCGACCTCGACGGGTCGCTGTTGCTCGCCGAGGATCCCGTCGCGGGCGTCCCGATGGACGGCGACGGAGCCGATCTCAGTGGCCTCGACCGACCAGGAACCGGTGCTGTCGCGCGCCTGGGCAGGGACGACAGCTCGGAGGCGGACGAGCGCGAACCCCGCGGGTAGTGACCCGGTGCGTTCGGTCGTCTCTGTCGCTGTCGACATGGCCGAGTCGACCCCTGGCACCTGAAAGTAGCCAGCGCGTGCGTGTGACTGTACTACCGACGCGCACGACTGCGATAGGAATATGTAGCGCAACGACCCCGCAAGCGACTGGTGCGAACCGGTGAGTGGATTCGTCGAGTCACAACAGCCGGTGCCGGCCACGTCGGTCGTGTGATTCTCGGTCAGCCGATTACGAGGCCAGCGAGCGCGCTCGCCGGTCGAACGTGGCCTGCACAGTCCTCCCGACGCGAGCGAAGCGAGCGTCACAGCCAGTCGACGAACGTCCCGCGCTCGCGACTCAGCCGGACGTACTCCCGTTGCATCGCGGTGAGCGCCTCGTCGAACGTCGCACCGTCGTCGAGCGCGGTCTCGACCTGCCGTTGCTTCCAGATGCTCGGGGTCACACCACGTTCGACGCGGGCCTCGATCGGGTCGAGATACCGGTTTTGTGTCTCGCGGTCGACGCCCTGTTCGTCGAGGCCGCGGCGAGCGTATTCGAAGACCTCTCCGAAGACTGTCTCGTGGTCGTCGGTGCGCTCGCCGTCGGCCGTCAACCAGGCGAGGTCGGCATCCAGCCCGTTCTCGACGGCCGAGTAGAAACTCCGCTCGGCCGCCCCACGCGGCAACTCTTCGAGCGGGTGGTCGGAGACGGCGAGCCCGTGGAGGAGTCCCGCAGTGAGTACCTGCATCCCCACGATGTCCCGGACTGTCGGCTGTGTGGGGAGCGGGCGGTACTCGATGCGCAGCGAGCGCTCGTCGCAGGCGGCGTCCACCGGGTCACCGCAGACGACCCCGCGGACCCACCGCCAGAAGGTCCCCCGCTTGTAGTCGAACTCCCAGCAACTGTCGATGTCGACCGGCCCGTCGAGGTCGCTGTCGTCTCCGGTGTCTGTCGACTCCTCATCGACCCACTCCGCCAGGAAGGGTGCGTACGTGTCGTCGGCGGCGACGTGTTCGACGACGTCCGTCGGCGCGTCGAGGTCCTCGGGCACTCGCACCTTGTGACAGGCCTGGTTCATCGACTGCTCGAAGGCGGCGATCCGGAGTTCGTGGTGAGTCTCCGAGACGACTCGCCGGGGGTCGACACCGGCGTCGTAGCAGTCGGCGGGCAGGAACGGCGAGTTCGTCGACAGCGCGAGCAGCGGGCCGAGCGTCCGCGTCGCCAGGTTGTGATACCGCGGGAACGCGTCGACGTCGGGTACCTGTACGTGGGGCTGGATCGACGTGGCAAAGGATTCGAAGAGGATGCTGTGAAAGTCGACCGTGGCACCGGGGACGTCGAAGGGGAGGACGCCGTCGGCCCGCCGGAGCGCCTCGTTGTCGAGCGCGCCGTATCTCGGATCGCGGCGCATGTTCCGCGCGACCACGACCGGGTCGTCCGGTTCGGGCCCCGGCACGACGGGCGGTTCCGCGGTGCTTGCATCCCCGTCAGCCAGCTCGCCCCGGTCGATCTCGACGTCGTTCAGGTACTGGACTGTCCCCTCGGCGGGGGCCACCGCCCACATCGCGTCGAGGACGACCTCCAGTCCGTGTTCGCGCGCCCGTTCACGGGTCGTTTCGAGGTCCGCAGCCAGCGTCTCGGCCTGTGCAGCGATACCGTCGGCCGAGAGCGGCGTCGGGGCGGCGTTGATCTCGGCGTTGTGCAGGCCGAGTTCCTTCGCGGCGGGGTCGAAGACGTCCGCGGGGAGTTCGGCCAGTCGGCAGTCCTCGTCGACGGCGTAGGCTTCCAGTTCCATCCCGAGCGTGAGTGCGTCGTTGTCGAACGCGCCCGCCTCGATGGCGTCGGCGAGACGGTCGGCCTGCTCGCGTACCCGGCGGTCGAACGCCTCTGCGGCCTCCGGGGACAGCGCCCGCCGCACCAGCGCCGCGTGGTCGGTCATCACTCGCGAAACAGGCACGCTGGACTATAAACGGTCACCTTTTCCCGACGCTCCGGTCGTCTCTCCGTCCGGGTCGGCAGCGACAGACGGCCAGGCGACTCAGCGCGTCTGCGACCGGCGGGACCGGCGGTCACGTTCGAGCGTGGCGCGGACCTGTTCGGCGGCTTCGAGGGCGGCGCGGGCGCGCTGTCTGTCGGTGATCTGCGGACCGGAGACCATACCAGCACGTCTATGCCGTACGGATAAATGCTTCGTGGTGGTTCAAACGGATACTGGACCCATTCGTGTCCGAACGGCACGAAACCGGTGGTTCAGAGTCATAGCTACTCCCTCCCCGACCACAACCCTGGCCCCGACCTCGGTCCCGACCGGCGGAACGCACTTGTCGATCGCGCCGGTACCCCGGGATATGGTATCGCGTCGTCTGTGGCCACCCAGTGTTTCGCGCCGGACACAGTGGGTCGCCCTCACCGGTGGGCTGGCGTACGTGGCGGTCGTGCTGGTCGTGTGGGTCGCGGCGTACCGCGGTCCCGGCCTGCTGGACGCCCTGTTCACGGTGCAGGTCGGCCCGTGGCTCGTCTACGCGTTCGGCGGTGCCGCGCTCGTGGGGGCCGCCCTCGCCGTCTCGTTCGACCGGTACGGTCTCGTCGGGCCGACGGTCGCCGTGACGTGTCTGTTCGCCGTCGCGGTGTATCAGCTCTGGCAGGCACTCCGGAGTCCGTACGTCGTGCTGGTCGGCGACCCGTTCCAGATCTACCTCGTCGGCTGGCCGGTCGTCCTCTGTGTCGCGGTACTGGTCGGGCTAGCCGAGCGATACGTTCGCGGAGCGACCGGCGGGGAACACGACGCCGGGAACGTCTCCTGAACCCGCTCACGAGAGTGCTACACGTCGAGTGGTACGACGACGACCGGAACCGCCACGTCGCCGAGCAGCGCCCGGACCGTCGACCCCGGCGCCTCCCCTCGGTCAGCGGGGTCGCCCCGGTGTGGCCCCACGACCAGGACGCCGATCTCCCGGTCGGCGAGCAGTTCGTGGACGACTCCGGCTGGGTCTCCGGTCCGTTTGACGACCTCGACGGTCGCCGGGAGCAGTCGCGAGCGGGCGACGTTGGCAGCGTCACCGGCGTCCCGGGCGTCGGGTTCGCTGTCGTCACTGTCGTCAGTTGCCGTGACCACGACCACCTCGTCGTCGGCGTCGAGTCGCGGGCCCAGGTAGTCGGCGGCCGCCGCGGTCGTGTGGACCGAGGCTGTCGCAAGCAGGTATCGCGTCACGACCGGACCGACGCCCCGCGTTCCAATAACGTCACGGCCGGAGCAGGTGCGCGCGCCCGGCGAGCAAGCCCACCAGGAGGCCGGTGAAGTGTGCCACCAGCGCGATACCCCGGCCAGCAGTAAACAGTGTGAGCACGGCCGCCAGGGCGACGAAGACGGTCAGTTGCGCTCGCCCGGACAGCGGAACCGCCGAGAGGACGGTGTCGCTGACACGATTCCCCGCCAGGACGTACCCCACGAGCGCGAAGACGGCGCCACTGGCACCCAGCACCGGCACGCCGGCACCGAAGAACCCGGTGACCCAGACCTGTGCGAGGCCGGCGAGCACGCCGGTCACGAGGAAAAAGAGGTGAAAGCGCTCCCGGGAGGTTCGGCGTTCGAGGACGAGCCCGACGAGGACGAGTCCCACGGAGTTCGCGAGCAGGTGCCCGACGCTGCCGTGGGCGTAGACGCTCGTGACCAGCGTCCACGGCCGGAGCGTGACCGGCGTCGCGAGCGCGAAGGCACTCTTCGGGACACCGAACAGACCCACGAAGAGTTCGACGAGGTAGACGGCGACGAAGACGACGACGAGCGTCAGCGTCGGGCTCCGACTGGCCATGTCCCACCTGGGTGCCGCGCGGGCAAGAATCCACGGGACGAGACCCGGACCGACCGGCATCCCGGGGGACGAAACCCGAACCGACATGCCGGTCGCGGCCGCAGTGTCCGGCGATGACCGGCGAAGAAGGGACGACACCCGGGCGAGGCGAAGGGACGTATACGCTCGTCGTCGCGTTCGAGGGGACGGCGACGGTCGAGGTCGGAGCGTTGGGTTCCATCGATTTCGACGCGGGCTGGTACGCCTACACGGGTAGTGCGTTCGGTCCCGGCGGGTTCGCCCGCGTCGAGCGCCATCGGGAACTCGCGGCGGGCGAACGGGATGTGCGCCACTGGCACGTCGACTACCTGCTCGGCCACCCCGCTGCCGGGATCGATCGGGTCGTCCGGACGCCCGGCGCGGACGTCGAGTGTGTGGTGAGTCGGGCACTCGCCGCCGAGTTCGACCGCGTTCCGGCGTTCGGCGCATCGGACTGTGAGTGCGAGTCTCACCTCGTCGCCGCAACCGGATTCGACTCGCTCGTGGCCGCCGTCGAACGAGCGCACGAGCGCGCTTGAGAGACGGGAGCCCGAAGACTGGGGCCGTTTCGAGTCGGCACAGCTTCCGCAACCGCAGTCGTGCTCGTCGTGACCGCCCTCGTGCCCGTTGTTACCGCAGTCGAGATCGAGGGCTTTCACCGCGCTACGTCGACAGCGGTGCGGTCTCCGGATCCTGTTTTCAATGAACTACTGTTGGGGAACAATTGGGGCCACACGACGTCACGGCATCTCAGAAGTCACTCACGGAACGCGAGCAGGCGGAGGCCGTTCAGCGAGACGACGACGGTCGAACCCTCGTGGCCGACCACGGCGAGGGGCAGCGGGATCCCGCGCAGGAGGATCGTCCCGACCATGAGCGCGATGGCGCCGAAGGCGATGGCGAGGTTGACCGCGAGCGTCCGGCGGGTCTTGCGCCCGAGGCCGACGACGTACGGGACCTTGCCGATGTCGTCACCCATCAACACGACGTCGGCGGTTTCGAGCGCGACGTCGGTGCCGGCCCCGCCCATGGCGACGCCCAGGTCGGCCGTCGCGAGTGCCGGTGCGTCGTTGACGCCGTCGCCGACCATCGCGACGCCCTCGTGGCGCTCGACGAGGTTCTCGACGGTCGCGACTTTCTCCTCGGGGAGTAACTCGGCCTGGACCTCGTCGATGCCCACCTCCTCGGCGATGCGCTCTGCGACCCGCTCGTTGTCCCCCGTGAGCATCACGACGTGGCCGATTCCGAGGTCCCGGAGTCGCTCGATCATCTCGGCCGCTCCGGGGCGGACCGTGTCGGTGTAGGCGAGCCAGCCCAGGACCCGGATGTCGTCGCCGTCGCCGTCGCCGTCACCGTCACCATCGCTGTCGCCGTCACCGTCACCGTCGCCGGTCTCCCGGGCGACCAGCACACTCGTCTTCCCCTCGGATTCGAGTGCTTCCAGTCTGTCGAGCCCCGCTTCGAGACCGTCGACCGTCCGGTCCCCGAGTACCGTCTCGAAGTAACTCCGGTTGCCGATGTGGACCGTCGCTTCCGGGACCGTCGCGCGCACGCCCTTCCCGGCGACGGCCTGGAACCCACGGGCCTCGGGTACGTCGAGTGAGCGTTCTTTTGCGCCGTCGACGGTCGCTCGCGCCAGGTGGTGTTCCGAGCGCGCCTGGACGGCGGCCGCCAGCGTCAGCAGGCCGTCTTCGGAGAGTGTCTCGTCGCTCGCTCCGCCACTCTCGCCGCCTCCCTCGCGGACGACCACGTCGGTCAGTTGCGTGTCGCCTTCGGTGAGCGTCCCCGTCTTGTCGAAGGCGACGGCGTCGATCGTCGCCGCGGTCTCGACGTGTTCGCCGCCCTTGAAGAGGACGCCCTGTCGCCCGGCGGCGGCGATGGCCGACAGCACCGCGGCGGGCGTCGAGATGACGACCGCACACGGCGAGGCGGCGACCATGAGCGTCATCGCGCGGTAGAACGTCGGATCGAAGGCCGCGTCGAAGGCGACGAGCGGAACCCCGATGGCCGCGAACGTCAGCCCGAACACGCTCAGGACGTAGGGCTGTTCGAGGCGGTCGATGAGTCGCTGTGTCGGCGCCTTCTCGCTCTGGGCCTCCTCGACCATGTGGATGAGCCGGGTGATCGCCGACTCGTGGGCCGCGCGGGCCACCTCCACCTCCAGGCTCCCGCTCTCGTTTATCGTCCCGCCGAACACCTCGTCCTCGGGCGCTTTCGGGACCGGGACGGACTCGCCGGTGAGCGAGGACTGGTCGACCGTGCTCTCGCCGTCGACGACGACGCCGTCCAGCGCGATCCGGTCGCCCGGGCGCACCACGAACACGTCGCCGACCTCGACCTCGTCGACGGGAACGGTCACTTCCTCACCGTCCCTGAGTACCTGTGCCGACTCCGGGCGCATCTCGACGAGCGACCGGATGGCGCGACGTGACCGCCCGATAGCGTAGTGCTGGAGGGTGTTCGACAGCGAGAACAGGAAGAGTAACATTGCACCCTCGAAGGGTGCGCCGATCGACAGCGCTCCCATCGCGGCGACGATCATCAGCAGGTCGATGTCAACCGACCGGTGACGGAGCGTCTGGAGGCCGTTCACGAGGCCGTACCAGCCCCCGAAGACGTACGCGGCGCCGTAGCCGACCCACCGGACGGCGGCCGGCGCGTCGAGCGGCCCCGCGACGAGGCCGGCGATCATCCCGGCGAGCGTGAGTGCGACGAAGGCGGCCTCGACGCGGAGTTCCGAGCGCGTGGCCGTGCCGTCGGTCGCTCCGTCGTCGCCGAGGTCGGGGGCAGCCCGCTCTCGTTCCCGGAGGCCGACGCCCTGTTCGCGGAGCAACTCCCGGAGGTCGTCGACCGAGGTGACGCTCTCGTCGTAGGTGACACGGACTGTCCCCGTCCGGAAGGACACGTCGGCGTCGCTGACGCCCGTTGCCCGTTCGAGTGCGCGTTCGACCGTCAGCGCGCCCGTGTCGCCGCGACCACCGCGGCGGTCGACCTCGAACGTGCGCGTCGACAGCGCCCCCTCGTCCCGTCGGCCGGGCCGCGTCGCCGCTTCGGGGTCCCGCGTCGCGCTCATCGGACGACGGTCACCGGAACCCGTGTGGGGCGGACGACTGTCTCGGCGGGCGGTGACTCGTCGAACGGCACGAGAATCCTGTCGGCCATCCGGTTCGCCTTCACCGCCGACGCCAAAGAGTGTACTGCCCCGAGCGTCGCCGGATTGCGGGCACCACCGCTGGCCGCCCTCCCCGGAGTCACAGATGCAACTCGCCAGCCCGAGCCCCTCGCTACAGGACGCCGTACTCCTCGTAGACCTCGTCTATCGGCATGCCTTCGGCGATCTTCCGGCGTTCCTCGTTTTCCTCGGCGTAGATGTCCTCGACGCGCAGGAGCACCTCGTCGACCACCTCGCGGGGGATGACCTGCACGCCGTCGAAGTCCCCGAAAACGAAGTCGCCAGGGCGGACGACGACGTTGTGTGAGAGGTGGCCCGGCAACTGCACGGGCTGGTTCACCTCGATGATCTCCCAGCCGCCGTGCCAGTTCGGTACTGTGCCCCGGGTGTAGACGGGAAAGTCGTCGAGCTGGCGGATGTAGCGCGTGTCCCGGACGTTGCCGGCACAGAGCATCCCCCGCGCCCCGTGGGCTTTCGCCAGCGTACAGCTCATCTCGCCGAAGTGGGCCGGTTGCATGTCACCGCCCGTGTCGAAACAGAGTATCGAGCCGTCGGGCTGGCTCTCGACTTCCCGCATCAGCAGCTTCTGTGGGTGGACGCCGTCGTTTTCCTCCTCCCACTTGGCCTCGAGGTATTCCTCGACCTCGTCGGTCTTGGGGTAGGTGTGGAGTTTCACCGGGAGCGCACGCCCGACGAGCGTCTCGCCCTCGGAGACGGCGAAAAAGTCCTGGTCGAAGACGAACTGGCGGAGGCCGACGTTGTAGAGCGCGTCGGCGACGCTTCCCCCGTAGCCCGCCTCGGTGAACCGCTCGATGCGCTCCGTGTCCGTGATGTCGAGCTGTCGGGGCTCCTCGTCGAGGTCGAACTCCCATTCGGGACCCATGCGCCACCCGTCGGTGAGCGACCAAATCCGTCTGTGGGTCCCGGAAGCGCACGTGTCACGACCGACGCAGGCGAAGTTTTTTGTCGCTCCTCGAATAGCAATATATCGGACCGATGACAGCGAACAGGTCACTCGACTGTCTGTCGTGTGGGGCGACGCTCCACCAGCGAAAGGAACACGGCGTCACGATCGACCACTGCCCGGAGTGTGGTGGCGTCTGGCTCGACCCCGGCGAACTCGAACAGCTCACCGGCCACAGCAGCCACAGTCACAGTCACGGCCACGACCACGATATCGACGTCGACGACGCGTTCGAGGAAGAAGACGAGTTCGAGGAAGAGGACGAGGAAGGCGGTATCCTCGGCTCCATCGCAGGCGCACTCGGCGGCGGAGAGGAAGAGGGCGAGTTCGAAGAGGAAGGTGGATTCGAGGAGGAAGGAGGGTTCGAAGAGGAAGACGAATTCTGAGACGGCAGGAAATAGCGAGAGGATCTTTTCGCGGACAACAGCGAGAGAAACGTTTCGCCGATTTCGGTTCGTCCCCGGATACCGGGACCGTCGTCGCCCGGTAGGGAGCGGAGCGTGCGGGGTGTGAGTGAAGGTCGGTGTGGGTGGGTGCGAGCGTGACCTGGCCGGGCTTACATCATGCCGCCCATGCCGCCGCCCATACCGCCCATGCCGCCCATGCCACCGCCGGGTGCGCCGCCCTCTTCCTCGCCGCCGGAGGTCGAGAGGTCGCCGGCCGCGATGATGTCGTCGATCTTCATGACCAGGTTGGCCGCCTCCGTCGCCGAGGAGATGGCCTGCTGTTTGGCGTGAGCCGGTTCGACGACGCCAGCCTCGAAGGTGTCGACGACGTCGCCCGTGTAGACGTTCAGACCCGCGTGCTCGTCGCCCGCCTCGTGGGCTGCGCGCAGGTCGACCAGCGTGTCGATGGAGTCGAGCCCGGCGTTCTCGGCGAGGACGCGCGGGACGAGTTCCAGCGAGTCGGCGAAGGCCTCGACTGCGAGCTGTTCGCGGCCGTCGACCGAGTCGGCGTAGTCGCGTACGCGGCCCGCGAGTTCGACCTCGACGGCGCCGCCGCCGGCCAGGACGCGGCCGTCCGCGACCGTCGACGCGACGACGTCCAGCGCGTCGTTGATACCGCGTTCGAGTTCGTCGACGACGTGGTTGGTCGAACCGCGCAGGAGGAGCGTGGCACCGTGACCCGGTCCCTCGAACTCGAAGCGTTCGTCGTCGTCGCTCCGGGTGACCGTGCCGTGGCCGATGTCGTCTTCGGAGACGGAGTCGACGTCCGAGATGATGCGCGTCTCGAGAACCTCGCTGAGGAACTCGATGTCGGACTTCTTCGCGCGGCGGATGGCGAGGATGCCCTCGCGCGCCAGGTAGTGTTCGGCCATGTCGTCGATGCCCTTCTGCGTGACGACGACGTTCGCGCCGGTCGCCTTGATGTTCTCGACGATCTCCTTGAGGCGCTGTTCTTCCTGCTCGATGAACTCCTGGAGCTGGTCGGGGTCGTCGACGCTCAGTTGCGTGTTGGCCTCCGTGTCGTCGACCTCGATGTCGGTGTCGAACAGGAGGACCTTCGCGTCCTCGACGTTCTTGGGCATCTTGGCGTGGACGGGGTCCTTGTCGATGAGGCCGCCCTCGAGCAGTTCGGACTCCGCGGCGGGGCGACCGGACTGCTTGTGGATGTTGAGGAACTCCAGGTCGGGGACGTACGAGCCGTCGTCGGCCTCGACGGTGACCTGCTGGATGGCCCGCACGACCAGGTCAGTCAGCACTTCCTTGTTGACCTCGGCGCCCTTGCCGGTCATCGACGTGCCCGCGACGTTCTTGAGAACCTCCTCGTCCTCGGGGTCGACGTCGATAGCGATCTCGTCGAGTTCCTCGCGGGCCTTCTCGCTCGCCAGGTTGAACCCGCGGATGATCGACGTCGGGTGGATGTCCTGGTCGAGCAGGTCCTCGGCGTTCTTGAGGAGTTCGCCCGCGGTGGCTACGGCCGTGGTCGTGCCGTCGCCGGCCTCGTCCTCCTGGGTCTCGGCGACCTCGACGATCATCGACGCCGTCGGGTTGTCGATGTCCATCTCGGTGAGGATGGTGACGCCGTCGTTCGTGACGGTGACGTCGCCGAGGTTGTCGACGAGCATCTTGTCCATCCCTTTCGGTCCCAGTGTGGACTTGACCGACTCGGCGACCGCTCGTGCCGCCGAGATGTTGTGCGCCTGCGCGTCCTGGTCTTTCATCCGCTGGGAGTCCTCGCCCAGAATAATCATGGGCTGGCCCTGCATGCGCTGACTCATAGACACCCGAGAGTATGAATGTGCTTCTATATAAAGGTGCGTGTTCGGGCCCGCCGGACCGCCGCCCGAGCACCCGTCGATATCGCCGCTGAACCGCCACGACGCGCCTGTTCTCCCGACCGACCGTGCGACGTGTTACCAACAGTGGTACGACGTCACACGACCGCCTTTATATGTGGCGTTCCTCACCCGTTCGGCCGGGACACGAACGTGTTCGGGCATACGCCGAGGGCGGTGGCGACGCTACGGGCGAGTATGCGCGCGGTGCCAACCGAGGTGGAGACGGACCGACAGCCGCCGATGGCGCTCCCGCTCGGGCACTTCCTGGTCGGGCTGGCACTGCTCGTCGCCGGGGCGCTCGCGGGCGTGCTCGACGCCCTGGGGGTCGTCCCGGGACTCGCCGGGCTCGCACACGCCCACCTCCTCGTGGCCGGGTGGGTCTGCGTGACCATCATGGGCGCGATGACGCAGTTCGTCCCCGTCTGGTCCAACGTCACGCTCCACTCCCGGCGACTCGCCACTGCCCAGCTGTGGCTCGTCACGGCGGGCGTCGGCGGGATGGCGGTGGCCTTCGCGATGGGTGCGCTCCCCTGGGTCCACGCGCTTGGCGGGCTCGCAGTTCTCGGGTTCTGGACGTTCGTCTACGGACTCGGCCGGACGCTCCTCGCCGCCCGGCCCTGGGACGTCACCGAGCGCCACTTCGCCATCGCGCTGGCCTTCTTCGCCGTCGTCCCCGCGCTGGGGTTCGCGCTCGCGATGGACTACACCGTCCCCGTGTTCGCCGCGCTCCCGGTCGGTCGGGCCGACGTCGTCGCGGCCCACGTCACGCTCGCGATCTTCGGCGTCGTTCTGACGACCGTCGTCGGGGCGCTCTACCAGCTCGCGACGATGTTCACGGGGACCGAACTCCACGGCGTCGACACGACGATCCAGCGCGTCGAGGAACTGGCCTACCCGACCGGCGTCGTCGCACTGGCGACCGGCCGCCTCCTGGAATCACCGCCCCTCGCTCGCGTCGGCGCGCTCCTGGTCGTCGTCGCTCTCGGCGGGTTCGCGGTCGTGCTCGCGCGCCGACTGGTCGAGACGGACGTCGACTGGAACCCGATGCTGGCACGCTACGCGGTCGCCGCCGTCGCACTCGGCTCGTGGGCACTCGTCGCGGGCCGAACGTGGCTCGCCGACCCGCTCGCGGACGCTACGCTCTTCGGGCCCACCCCCCACCTGCTCCTCTTCGGCGTCGTCGGCTTCGTCGTCGCGGGGACGCTGTATCACGTCGTCCCGTTCATCGTCTGGGTCCACCGCTACAGCGACCGCCTGGGTTTCGAACCCGTCCCGATGGTCGACGACCTCTATCACGACCGGGTCGCCACCGCCGACTTTCTCGCCACGGCCGCCGGTGCTGCCGGCCTCATCGCCGCCGACGCCCTCGACCTCTCCACGACCGTCACCGCAGTCGCCGGCGCGCTTGCGACGCTCGGGTTCGTCCTGTTCGCGACGAATCTGTCGCTCGTGGTCCGTGAGCACAGCCCCCACGCCGTCCACGAGATTCTCCTCGCTCGACCCGAAACGGGGGGTGGGACCGGTGACACCCCCGACGAGGGCTCGCCGTCGAAAGGTGCCACGCGGTGACGGCATTTCGCATCCACCGTGACTCTCTCGTCATCCCGAAAATCTTCGATTTTCGGAGACAGCGACCGCCAGCGGCCCGAGGGCTTTCAACGCTCACTGACGAGTGCGGTGCTGTCTGCGGACGACGTTTTTCTCACAGCTACTCATCCTGGAACAACTGATAACTACGCATCGGGACCCATCTTTCGACGGTGTGAACTCGAACCAGTTCACTCGACGGGGATTTCGGTCCCGTCGCTGCCGGCGTCGCCACGTTTGGGGAGCGTGATGGTGAGCACACCGTCGTCGAGTGAGGCGCTGGTCTCCTCTTCTTCGACGGCCGCGGGGAGACCGACCTGACGGCTGACCGAGCGGCGCTGGCGCTCGCGGGTGACGTAGCGGTCGGCCTCCTCGACGGTTTCCGTCTCGCGGTCGGCGGCGACCGAGAGCGTGGTCTCGTCGACGAGCGTCACGTGGACGTCCTCGCGGTCGTAGCCGGGGAGGTCGGCGACGACCACGAACGCCTCGCCGGTGTCGGCGACGTCGACTTCGAGGCCTGTCGGCGCTTCGACGCCGCCGCTGCCGGTCACGACGTCCAGTATCTCCTCGATCTCCGAGAACGGGTCACTGCTGCGTGTCATGTCACACGAGCGTAGGCCCCCACCGGTCTTAAGGCGCGTGGCTGGCGCTCGTCGTGGACGGACCCATTCGGTTTCCGCCGGGAGTGACGGACGGCTCTCAGAGGACGGTCTCGCTGTCGTAGGAGCCCAGGCGGCGGACCCAGCCGTCTTCGGCGATGGCCTCGATCTCGGCCAGGGCGTCCTGTGCGCGTTCCTCGTAGAGGCCGGCGGCGATGTCGATGTGGAAGACGTAGTCGCCGAGGCGCTCGCCGGTGGGACGCGATTCGACGCGCGTGAGGTTGATGTCGCGGTCGGCGAAGGGTTCGAGCATCTCCAGGAGGAGACCGGGGTAGTCGACGCCGGGGTAGACGATAAAGGACGTCTTCGAGCCGGCCTCGGTGCGCTGGCTGGCGGGGGCGATGGCGACGAAGCGGGTCGCGTTCGAGGACTGGTCCTGGATGTCCTCGGCGATGACGGTGAGGTCGTCACCGGCGTTGCCGGGGTGACCGATGCCGGCGACGTCGGGGTCTTCGCGGGCGTGCTCGACGCCGCGGGCGGTGCTGGCGACCGCCTCCAGGGTCGCGTTGGGGTAGTTCTCGTCGAGGTACTCCCGGCACTGGGCCAGCGCCTGGGCGTGGCTGGCGACGACCGAGAACTCGGGGCCCTGTGCCAGGAGGGCGTGGCGGATAGGCGTGATGAGTTCGCGGACGATGGCCACGTCGTACTCGGCGAAGGCGTCGAGCGACTCGTTGACGGAACCGTCGGTGCTGTTCTCGATGGGGACGACCCCGCGGTCGTACTCGCCGCTGGCGACCGCCTCGATGACGGCGGTCATCGATTCGGCGAAGGTCACATCGTCGCCGACTGCGTTCGCCGCACGGTGGGAGTAGGTCCCCTCCGGACCGAGCGTGATCACTTCCATTGGGCCCCGATTCGCCGGTCGCGGTGAAAAGGGCCTCGGTGTCGACGCTCTCGCTCGACGGCGCGTGTCGCGCTCCCGTCGGTCGCCACGCACTTGGGACGGGCCGCCGGAGACCGCGTATGGACGACTCCGAACGCGCGGCGCTGGCCGAGCAGTACGCCGACGCCGACAACCTGAACGCACGTGTTCGCCTCCACGAGAACCACGACACAGCCGACCGCGGCTGGTGGCAGTGGGTGTTCGACCACGTCGATGCCCCTGCCGACGCGGACGTCCTCGAGGTCGGCTGTGGCCCCGGCTACCTCTGGCGGAACGTCGCCGACCGCGTCCCCCCGGGCTGGGACCGCCTCCTGACCGACTTCTCGCCGGGGATGGTCGACGAGGCGCGGGCGACGCTCGCCGAAACCGACGTCGAGACGGAATCCGTCGACGGGGACACTCCCGAACCACGCCTCGCGGCGGCGGCCGCCGAGTCGCTCCCGCTTCCCGCGGACAGCGTCGACGTCGTCTTCGCGAACCACATGCTATACCACGTCGACCGCGAGGCCGCACTGCCGGAGATCGGGCGCGTCCTCCGACCGGGCGGACGGCTCTACGCCACGACGAACGGCGAGTCGAACCTGCGCGAGTTGCGGGCGCTTATCACCGCGACCAGCGACTTCGAACCGCCCTCGGCGACCGAGTTCAGCCTGGAGAACGGTCCCGACCAGCTCGCCGCACACTTCGAGAACGTCGAACGGGTCGAACGCAGTTCCGAACTCCGGGTGCCCGACCTCGAACCGCTGGTCGCCTACACCGGGTCGCTGCCACCGGTCGGTCGGGACGAACTCGACGCGTTCGTCGACCTGGCGGCCGAGAAGCTCGACGAACCCCCGTTCACGATCCGGAAGTCGATGGGGATGCTCGTCGCCAGAGCGCCCTGATGGCGGAGCCACCGCCGGGTGAGAGAGCAGAGTCGGTACGCCGTAGAACCGGTCACGCCGTGATTCCCGGTTCCGAGAACGGCACCGTGACCCGCCACCCGACGACTTAAGTCGCCGGTGGACGGGGGTCGTTTCATGTCGACTCGCCCGCGTCCGAACGTCGTCTGGCTGGCGATGGAGGACGTCTCCCCCCGTTTCGGGTGCAGCGGCGACGACGTCGCTCGCACGCCCCGTGTCGATTCTCTCGCCGGCGAAGGTCGGCGGTATCCCAACACGTTCTGTACCGCACCGGTCTGTGCCCCCAGTCGCTCGGCGGTGCTGACCGGCTGTCACCAGAACGCCATCGGCACCCACCACATGCGAACCGACACCCACGACCGCGAGGGACTGCCCGACTCCTACGACGCCGTCCCGCCACACTACGTCACCGCGGTCACGGAGTACTTCCGCCGTGCGGGCTACTTCTGTACGCTCGACTCGAAGACCGACTACCAGTTCGGCGAACCGTTCACGATGTGGGACCGCCACGCCGATGGCACCGGCTGGTGGGACGACGCCCGCGACGCGGACCAGCCCTTCTTCGCGATGTTCACGAACGGTGTCACCCACGAGAGCGGCATGTGGGATCCCGACCTGACCGACTGGCGCGCGGGCGGCGCACCCGATCCACTTGAAACCGACCCCGCCGCCGTGGACGTGCCACCCTACCTGCCGGACACCGACACAACCCGGCGGGCCATCGCCCGCCACTACGACAACCTCGCCGCGGCCGACGCGTGGGTCGGCGAGATCCTCGACCGCCTCGCCGCCGACGGCCACGCCGAGAACACGATCGTCGTCCTCTGGAGCGACCACGGCGAGGGGCTCCCGCGGTGCAAGCGCTGGCCCTACGACTCCGGGACGAACGTGCCCCTGGTCGTACGGTGGCCGGGCGAAATCGACGGCGGCGACGTCGACGACCGCCTCGTCTCCCTGCACGACCTCGGACCGACGATGCTCGACGTCTGCGGACTCGACGTCCCGCCCTACGTCGACGGCCAGTCGTTCCTCGGGGACGCGACCGAGCGCGAGTACGTCGTCTCGACGCGGGACCGCTACGACGAGGAGTACGACATGGTCCGGTCCGTGCGGGGCGAGCGCTACCGCTACGTCCGTCACTACCGGCCGGGGCGGCCCTACCGCCAGTGGATCCCCTACCGGAACCGCCACCCCGCGATGGAGGAGTTGCTGGAGCGGGCCGCGGGCGGGGACCTGGCGGGTGCCGAGCAGTGGTTCGACGACACCCGGCCCGCCGAGGAACTGTACGACCTCGACGCCGACCCCCACGAGACCGAGAATCTCGTCGGTGACCCGTCACACGCCGACGCGCTCGACCGCCTCCGAACCGCGCTCGACGACTGGCGCGACCGCGTCGACGACACCGGCGACGTCGACGAGACGGAGATGGTCCACTCGCGCTACGGGGGCGGCGACCAGCCCACGACGGCGACGCCGGTCTTCGTCCCGAACGCGCCGGGCAACCGCGAGCGAGAACCCGTCTCCGGGGCAGTCGAGTTCGAGGGGCCGGCGACGCTCTCGCTGTACTGTGCCACGCAGGGAGCGTCCGTGGGGTACCGCGTCGGGAGTGACGGCGGGACCGGCGACGAGCGCACTCGCTGGGGACTATACACCGGCCCGGTCGACCTCCCGGCCGGCGAGACGACCGTCCGGGCGAAGGCGATCCGCTACGGCTACGCCGAGAGCGACGAATCGACCGTGACAGTCACAGTCACGGACTGACCGCGTGGCAGTCGTCGACGCGGTTCGAGCCGAACCGGAAGTCCGGTCACGGCCGCCGTCCGGCGATGCTTTTGTCACCGCTCGCCCCGAACGCCGCGCTATGCGACGGGTCTCCCGTGTGGTGTGGGCGTGACGCCGCCCGACGACGACGCGACGACCGGTGACGAGTCCACCGACGAACCGGCTGCGAGCGACGGGACCGCGAACGCGGGTGCGGAATCGCTCGACCCGGCCGCCGCGTTCGCAGCCCTGAGCGACCCGATCCGTGTCGATATCCTCCGCGAGCTGTCGGCGTACCGCCGCGAGACGGGTGGCGGCGACCCGATCGGTTTCGCCGACCTGCGACGGCGCGTCGAAGTCCGGGACTCGGGGCGCTTTCGCTACCACCTCAACGAACTCCGGGACCACTTCGTCGAGAAGGCGGCCGGCGGCGACGGCTACCGACTCACTCACGCCGGGACGGCCGTCGTCGCGGCCGTCATCTCGGGGACGCTCACCGACGCCTCGACGACCGGCCGGGCGGAACTCGACAGCGAGTGTCTCGAGTGTGGCGAACCGGCGGTCGCCACGTGCGAGGAGGGGGTCTGTGCCGTCTCCTGCCCGAACGACCACCGCCTGTTCAGGTGGAACGTGCCGCCCAACGCCACCGCCGACGCCACGATCCCGGAGGTCGTCGAGCGCGCCGAGTTGCTCGCGACCCAGGCCATCGAGCAGGCGCTGACCGGCCTCTGTCCGACCTGTTACGACCCCATCGAGAGCGAAGTCGAAGTGCGCGTCGGGAGCGAACGCGAGAGTGAGGCGCCCACAGCGGACGAAAGCGAGGATGAGGAGCGCACAGAGAGCGGGGACGGGGACAGCACTTCTCGATTGCGTGCCGTCTGTGACACCTGCGGCGGGCGCGTCGTCGGCCCCGTGGGGTTCTGTCTGCTCGTCGACCCCGAGGTGGCGGCGTTCTACCGCCGGCACGGTCGTCGGCTCCGGGACCACCACGTCTGGGAACACCCGTTCGTCACCGACGAGGCGGTCTCGGTCGTCGAGACCGACCCTGTCAGGGTCACTGTCGACGTCGTCATCGAGGGCGACTGCCTGCGCGTGACCGTCGACGGGACCGGGAGCGTGGTCGGGACCGAACGGACCGCGGAGACGTGACCGACCCCTGGTGGCGGTGGCGGTCCCGGAACCGATGTGGGAACGAGTCGCATGAGTTTTGGTCCGGCGGGCCACCGATCGGGTATGGACAGTCGCGAGTACGGATTCGAGGGCGCGACGCCGGCCGTGCACGGGTACGCGCACGTCAGCCGCGAGGCGACGCTGGTCGGTGACGTCACCGTCGCGGCCAACGCCAACGTCTGGCCGGGTGCAGTGCTCAGGGGCGACGTCGCGCCGGTCACCGTGGGCCGCGAGTCGGCGATCGGCGACAACGCCACGCTCCACGCCTCCGAGGTCGGCGAGAAAGTCATGGTCGGCCACGGGGCCGTTCTCAACGATTCGACCGTCGAGGACGGCGCTCTCGTCGGTTTCAATTCGACGGTGAGCGAGGCGACCATCGGCGCCGGGAGTATCGTCGCGATGGGGACGGTGGTCCCGCCGGGCTACGAGGTTCCCGCTGAATCGTTCGTCCGCGGGATGCCCGCCTCGGTCACGCCGCTGGCGGAGACGAACATCGACCCCGAAGAAGTGTTCGAGGCGTTCAACTCCGGCGACTACGCCAACCTCGCACAGCGACACGACGATCTGTTCTAGACACTATCTGTTCTAGACACCATCCGTTCTAGACACCGCTTGCGTTTCTCGGGGCCCGGCCCTGCGATGCTCGTCCCGCGGGCCGCGGTGGCGGTGTCCCCGGCGGAGACACGACGCCGAGAGCGTCTCCATCGGGCGCGGGGCGAGTGAATCGTCAACACTCATTACGGAGGCACCGGAAGCAGGGCGCATGAACAGCGAGAGCGGGGCCGACGGGGCGGGAACGGGCAGTTATAAGCGCGGGGCGGCCCTCAGCGAGGGACAGACATGAGCGACCGACCGGAGATGTACGAGGGCGTCGACACGATCTGGATGGACGGCGAGTTCGTCGACTTCGAGGACGCGAACGTCCACGTCCTGACCCACGGGCTCCACTACGGCACCGGCGTCTTCGAGGGCGTCCGCTGTTACGAGACGGCCGACGGCCCCGCTATCTTCCGGTGGGAGGAACATCTGGAGCGCCTCTACGACTCCGCCAAGCCCTACGACATCGACATCCCCTACGACCCCGACGAACTGACCGACGCGACCCTCGAACTCATCGACCGCGAGGGCCTCCAGTCCTGTTACATCCGCCCCATCGCCTTCTACGGCTACGGCCCGCTCGGCCTGAATCCGGCGAACTCCCCGGTGCAGGTGGCCGTCGCCGTCTGGCCGTGGGGCGCGTATCTGGGCGAGGAAGCCCTCGAAGACGGCGTCGACGTCGCCATCTCCTCGTGGCGCAAACATTCCTCCAGCCAGATCCCCACGAACGCCAAGACCACCGGCGCCTACGTCAACAGCGTCCTCGCCTCGCTGGAAGCGAAGGGCAACGACTACGTCGAGGCGATCGTCCTCAACAAGGAGGGCAACGTCGCAGAGGGTCCCGGCGAGAACCTCTTCCTGGTGCGTGACGGCGAGATCTACACGCCCGGCCTCGCCGAGTCGATCCTCGACGGGATCACCCGCCAGACCGCCATCGAACTCGCCCGCGACCTCGGCTACACGGTCCACGACGGCGCCACCATCTCGCGGGGCGAACTCTACACCGCCGACGAACTCTTCTTCACGGGCACGGCGGCGGAGGTCACGCCCATCCGGAGCGTCGACGACAACGAGATCGGCGCGGGTACGAAGGGACCGGTCACCGACGAGATCCAGACCGAGTTCTTCGACCTGGTCGAGGGGGAACTCGACGGCTACGACGACTGGTTCACCTACGTCTGAGGCTGCGGCCGGGTATTCCGGAAAAAGCGGCAAACGACTGTCGCATTCGATTCGCTGTGGGATCGACTTCCGGGAGTTCCGTCAGGCGCCGGTGCCCTGGGGACCTTCCTCGAAGGGCTGGACGACGACGAAGCCCTGTCCGCCGTCGAAGGCCATCTGGTAGGTCTCGCCCGAGGACTGGCCGATGGAGTCCCTGATCGACCGGTCGCTGCTGATACTCGGCGAGAGGTTGCTGCTCCAGGCGACCGTCGCCTGTGGGTCGGTCTTGACCGGCGGGGCGAGCACCATCGGGTCGCCGTGGGTCGTGATCGCGACCATGCCCGGCCCTTCGAGGAAGACGTTGGTCAGTCCGCCCGCCTGGGCGCCGCCGACGCTCCCGATCGTGCCGATGGAGTAGTCGACGCTCGTCTCGAACGCGAGGACGTCCTCGCCGTTGACGGTGATCGACTCCCCGGGGTCGAGCTGGATGGGCTGGATCTTCTTGCCCTGGTCGGCGACGTAGACGTGTCCCTGCCCCTCGACCTCCATGATCGGCGTCCCCTCGCTGGTCACCTTCTCCTTGATGAAGCCCATGGCACCACCCTCCGCCGAGGACTTCCCGGTAAACGAGAGGTTGCCGTCGTAGGCGATCATCGACCCGGCTTTGGCCATCACTGTGCCGTTGACGTCGATGTCCAGTAGTTTGCTGTTCTCCAGTTCGAACTGCTCGCGTCCCTCGCCGGGCGCGTTCGACGCGATGAAATCTTCGAGGTCCATGTGTCTCCGAAGCCGTTCGGCTTCACGCACCTCTTGGTGGACATCCTACAAAAAGCCACTCGCTAATTGATATGGGTGTGGCCAGTTTCTCCGGACTCTCCGGCCGCGGTCCGGCGGTCACCGCGACCGGTCGGGGTCGGTCGGGCTCCCGTCTCTCCCGTCCGTCTCGGTCCACCCGCCGTCAGCACCGCCGCGTCCGTCGCCCGGGCCGCCCGCCCCGCCGGAGCCGTCGAGTTTCGCCTCGATGCGCTCCATCGCCTCGCGGGTCGCCCGCAGTTCCGCGACCAGTTCGTCGAGGCGGTCGTCGCGGGGACGGGTGCTCTCCTCGCCGCCCTCGCTCGACCGGCGGCCGCTCCGGGCGCGGTTCCCCAGTTCGGAGATACGCTCGCGGACCGCACGGGCGTTCTCGATGGACTGGAAGGTGATGTCCGCGCCGGCGCTGCCCGCCGTCGAGATGTCGATGTTGGCGTAGTCGAACTGCTTGCCCCAGAACGACTGGTTGTACTCGGTGTTCTGGATCTTGTCGATGTCGACCGTCTCGATGTTCGTCGAGAGGACGCCTTTCTTGACGTACAGCGACTTCGTCGTGACCACGAAGTCGGTGTTCTTGATCGCGAGATACGAGAAGGGCAGGGCCAGCAGGATGACGAACCCGATGAGGACCGGGATCAGGACGACACCGACGACGACGGTGCCGACGAGGCTCAACAGGACCGGTTCGCCGACCCAGACCACCTCCTCGTCGGGGTCGAGCGAGAGCCAGTCGGGCGTCTCGTACGCGCCGGGGCTCGCGAGTCCGTCCCCGCCGGAGTCGTCTGTCGATGCCGCCACGCTACCGTCCGTCGTGTCCGGGTCTGTCGTACTCATGACTCGAAGTTCGCCTCCGTTCGCTCGGCGGACTCGCGCAGTCGTCGCGCTTCGGGGAGCATCGCGTCGACCGTCTCGGCGTCGAGGACCGCCTCCGCCGCTGCTCCCGCGCCCTCACCGCCGTGACCGTAGCCGTCGCCCCCGGGGCCGCCGGAGGCGTCGACGAGCGGGCCCAGTTCCTCGCGGAACTCCTCGGGATTGTCCAGGTCCGTGATCGACAGTGCGGTGCCGCCGTCGGCAGTGCTCAACAGGATCGTCCCGTAGTCGAAGAGGTTGCCCGTCAGGTTCTTGCGCAGTGTGACGTTCTGGATCCGGCCGATACCGACGCGAACGACCCGCTCCGAGAGGACACCGGTCCGCTTGTAGACGTTCCGGTCGGTCAGCACGTAGTCGGCCGCCTGGACGCGCAGGTACGCGAGGGCGACCCACCCGACCGCCCCGAGGACGGCCAGTCCGACGACACCCCAGAGTGCGACGGTGACCACCAGGCTGTCGCCGATCAGGTCCGAACTGGACAGCGCGAAACCACCCACGAGGGCTACGACGACGACGAACAGCGCCCCGACGACCTGCGGGATGATCCGCCGCACCCGCGGTTTGCCGTGCCAGACCACCGTCTCGGAAGCGTCCGGCGAGAACCAGTCGGCGTCCTCGACCATACCCCCCGACTCGCCTGTCGCCCGGTTAAGCGTTCCGCCAGCGGCCGTCGTCCCCATCTCACTGCGTGTCCCGTGACTCACGCCACCCGCCACTCGTCGGCGAGCAGCCCGTACTCGACGCGGTCGACGTGTTCGCCGTCGACGAAGTAGTAGTCGCGGCGTCGCCCCTCCTCGGTGAACCCGACCCGTTCCAGCAGCGCCCGCGACCGGTCGTTGGTCGCCATCGCACCCGCGTCCAGTCGGTGGAGGCGTCGCTCGTCGAAGGCGTGACCCGCGAGCAGGTCGACCGCCTCGGTCGCGTAGCCCTGGCCCTGCGCGTCGGGTGCGAACCACACGCCCACCTCCGCCCGGCCGGAGTCCTCGTCGATCCGGAAGAGCGCACAGTAGCCCAGGCGCTCGGCGTCGGAGCCGCCACGCTCCGTGTCGGGGTCGTCGCGGGCACACGCGAGTAACCCCACTGCGTCGTCGCCGTAGTCGACGTACTCGGCGCGGGTCTCCGCGCGGGTCTGGGGGTGGACGCGGGGCATCGACCCCCTGACCGCGGGGTCGTTGTGGTTGCGAGCGAGGAAGTCGAGATCCGACTCCCCGACGGGTCGCAGCGTCACGCGGTCACCCGCCAGAAAGACCGGTCCGGGCATCAGTCGTCGCCTCCCCCGGGGCCGTCCCACTCGTCGGCCAGCAGGTCGTACAGATCGGCGTCGACGTACTCGCCGTCGAAGTAGAAGTCCTGGCGGAAGCGACCCGCGTGCTGGAACCCGAGCCCCTCCAGTACCCGGCGGGAGGCGTCGTTCCCGGCCAGCACGCGGGCGACGACCTTGTTGAGCCGGCACTCGGCGAAGGCGTGCTCGACGAGGAGCGCGGCGGTCTCCGTGGCGTATCCCCGCCCCTGGGCCTCGGGCGCGACCCAGTAGCCGAGTTCGACACGGCCCCGCTGGGGGTCGAGGTCGAAGAGAAAGCCCTCGCCGACGGGGTCGCCGTCGACACAGGCGAGGAAGACTTCGCCGTCGTCGGACCCGGAGACGGACTCGACGCGGTCGGCGACGTCGTCCTCGCGGCGCACCTCTGCCGTCCCGAAGCCGGGGCGGACCGCGGGGTCGTTCCAGTTGCGCTGGAGGAACGCGTAGTCGGCCTCGCTGACCGTGTGGAGGTCGACAGCGTCACCCCCCAGGAAGACTGGTCCTGGCATGCGTGTCGACTCGCCCGGCGGGCGCGAAAGCGTTGTGGTCCCGTGGGTGGGCGTGGCACCCCGTTGACCCCGACGGTCCGCCAACGACTCCGGCGGTCCACCCGTCGACCCCGGACTCACGACGGGACGTTGAAGAAGGTCAGCAGACCGAATTCGACGGCGAAGTGGTAGGCGAGCGCGATCCAGGCCTCGAAGGCGAACGTGCCGACCGCCGAGAGGGCCGCGAACCGGCGGACGTCCATCTCGGCGACGCCGGCGGGGACGGTGACCATCCCGCGGGTAAAGAGGAGCGCGTTGCTCACCGGGACGGCCGCCCGTCCCCAGCGGTCGAACCAGCCGTCGAAGCGGTCGAGTTTCGACTCCTCGATGCGGAACCACGGCTTGCGGAGCAGCCACTCGCGGCCGCCCCGCTTGGCGAGCGAGAAGAGCGCGACCTGCCCGACCGTCGCGCCGGCGACCGAGACGGCGAAGATGACGGCGATCATGCCCCAGTCGTAGCCGCTGGAGGTCGTCGCGAACGTCCCGATGGCGAAGGGAACCAGCGCCTCGCTCGGCGCGAAGTACATCAGCATGGCACCTTCGAGGATGAAGATGCAGAACAGCGCGTAGATACCGTAGTCGCGGATGAGCCGGCGGGCGAGTTCGCTGTCGCCGAACAGGAGGAGGTACGCGCCGACGGCCGCGAGCGCGAGGAACGTGCCGGCGACGACGAGCAGGCCGTAGTCCTCGACGAACGCACGGAGGGTCGACTGCGACGACGGCGGCGTTGCCATTCGGTCGAACTGTGTGGGGTCGCCGGCAAGTGTCTTTCTCTCGACGGCGGCCAACGCCGTCGGTGACGAGTGGCACGGCGGCGTCGGGGCCGAGCGGTGGCCTCAAGGCCGAGCGACGACGACGGTCGGTATGGACACGGACATCACACGACGACCACGCCGATTGCGCGGCGACGGGGTGCGACCGCTGGTCAGCGAGACAGACCTGTCGGCGTCGGACCTCATCGCGCCGGTGTTCGTCGACGCGACGACCGACGAGCGCGTCCCGATCGAGTCGATGCCGGGTCACGAGCGAGTCCCGGTCGACGAAGCCGTCGCGCGCGTGGCGGAAGTACGCGACTCCGGTGTCGAGGCAGTCATGGTCTTTGGCATCCCCGAGTCGAAAGACAGCGAGGGGTCGCGCGCCTGGGCCGAGGACAGCGTCGTCCAGCGGGCGGTCCGCCGCGTCGCCGACGAGACTGACGCCTACGTGATCACTGACGTCTGTCTCTGTGAATATACGGACCACGGCCACTGCGGCGCGCTCGAACCGGGCGCCCGCGAGGACCCACACCTGACCGTCGACAACGACCGCACGCTCGACCTGCTCCGGAAGACGGCGGTCTCACACGCCGAGGCGGGCGCGGACATGGTCGCTCCCTCCAGTATGACCGACGGGATGGTCGGGGCCATTCGTGGCGGTCTCGACGAGGCCGACTTCCCGTCCACTCCCGTGATGAGCTACGCCGCCAAGTACGAGTCGGCGTTCTACGGACCCTTCCGCGACGCCGCCGACGGCGCGCCCGCGTTCGGTGACCGGCGTCACTACCAGATGGACCCCGCCAACGCCCGCGAAGCCACGCGCGAGGTCACACTCGACGTCGAACAGGGCGCGGACGTGCTGATGGTCAAACCCGCGTTGCCCTACCTCGACGTGGTCAGCCAGGTGCGCCGCGAGTTCGACCATCCCGTCGCGGCCTACAACGTCTCCGGCGAGTACGCGATGTTGCACGCCGCCGCCGAGAAGGGGTGGCTCGACCTCGACGCGGTGGCCCACGAGTCGCTGCTATCGATCAAACGTGCAGGCGCCGACCTTATCCTCACGTACTTCGCCGAGGATGTCGCCGAGCGACTGTAGTGACGGGCCCGGACACCGGGGCGGAACGGGGTGTGACTCCGACGCTCGGTCAGCCGGGAGGGTCCCCTCGACACGTCCTGTGCGGTCCGACCGGGGTTTCGGGACCCGCGGTCGCAGCGCGCAGACAGAGCGTTACCGACGTCCAGCCGTCGCTCCGGTCGTGAACGAGGCTCCCCCCAGCGGCCTCGGTGACCCAGCGCACGAGCCAGAGGCCGAGTCCGCTCCCGTGCTGGAGGTCCGTGATCTCCCCACCGTCGAAGACGACCGTCCGGTCGGTCGCGGGAATGCCGGGTCCGTCGTCGGCGACGGTCACGAGGACCTCGTCGTCCTGTGTGGTGGCCTCGACGCGGACAGTCGGGTCGGTGTCGTTGTGTTCGACGCCGTTCTCGACGAGTTCCTCGACCGCAGCGCTCAGCGCGGGATTGGCAGTCACCGAGACTTGCGATTCGACCCCGGTCGTGATCGTGGCGTCGGGGTAGCGGTCGCGACAGCGTCTGACGACCTCGGAGACGACCGATCCGACCGGCAGGGAAGTCGTCTCGTCGGTGTCTTCGAGCACCGTCGCGACCGTGTGGGCTTTCTCGCTGACGCGGTCGAGCACCCGGGCGTGGTCGTGGATCAGGTCGACCTGTGACCGCACGTCCGGGTCCTCGACCGTCCTCCCCAGCGAATCCGCGAGGCCCATGATGATCGTCAGCTCGTTGCGGAGGTTGTGCCGGAGGACCCGGTGGAGTACCTGGAGATGGCGCTGGAGGCGACGCTGTTCGGTGATGTCGGTGTATATCGCGAAGCCGAACTGCCGGTCGTCGCCGCGGTCGTAGGGGATACCCCGATAGAGGAACTCCCGGCTCCCGGCCGCAGTCTGGCGGGTGACCACAGCGTAGTTGACCTCTCCGCGGGCGGTTCGCCTGTCGAAATCGACTGCTCGGCCGCCGCGGTCGGACGGAACGATGAACTCGTTGAGCGACTCGCCGACGACCCGGTCGGCGTCGTAGCCGAACAGCTCGGTAAACGCCGGATTGACCGACCGGACGACCGGAACCATGTCGACGATCTCGACCTCGACGACCGCGTCCTGGATGAGTTCGAACAGGTGGCCAAAGCGGTCGCGGGCCGTCGCGAGCTGGTCGCGTGCGCGTCCGAGCGTCGTCTCAGTCCGGGCGAACCCGACAGTGTGGGTCTCGCCGGGGAACGACGCCAGTTCCAGTACCACGGGGAGCTTCTCCTCCCCGGAGACGAACCGACAGCGACACACCGTACTCGCCAGCCCGTCGCTCGCGTCGAGTCGGGCCAGCGCCGCCGCGACCCCGTCGGCGTCCGCCGCGGCGACGACGTCACCGACCGGCCGCCCGTCGAACTCCCCGGCAGTCGCGCCGAACCACTCGGCGAACGCGGCGGTCACGTGTGTAAACCGACCGTCGTCGACGAGAAACATCAGTTCGCCACTCCCGGAGACGTGATGCGGGGTCTGCTCCGTGGCGCGGTCGCTCGCGTGTCTCCCTCCAGGGGTCGCTCGTCGACTGTCACGGGTCGCCGCTCCCGTCGCGCCGACTCGTCCCGGCGAGTCGACTGTGGGAGCGATAGTAACTCCTCGCTACTCTCCTGCACATACGCGTAGGTAATCGTGATAAAACTGGGTGCACATAACGATTGCTATCGGCTCAATTGTGACTCGTGGTCTTTCCAGGGCCGACCCGCTCCCGACCGACCGCGCGCAAGCGCAACCGGCCCGATCCGGCCGGATCGGCTCTCGATACGGCCGACGAACGTCCAGATATCTTCGGTATTCGTCCGGATATCTGGACGTCCGACGACCTTATATCTCTTAATGTCTGGGGTAATTTCGACGTTCGTAACGGGGTGTGCCTTATTTTTCCCGAATTTTCAAGCCAAGAGTTATATAGTGGCTATCCATGCCCTCAAACCGAAATGTGCGTCACGAGCGTAGCGAGGTTTGGGGTATTGGCGAACGAACGTCTCATTCGTAGTGGGTTGGCGAAACAAACGGAGGTGACCGAATGACGCTGGAGCTACTCGGCGATTTCGCGTTGCAGCTGAGTCCGGGCGCGGTCGCGAACGGCGTGAACTACGTCTGGATCCTCGTCGTGTGTTTCCTGATCTTCTTCATGCAGCCGGGGTTCGCGCTGCTGGAGAGCGGACAGGTACGCGCGAAGAACGTCGGGAACGTCCTGATGAAGAACATGACCGACTGGACGCTGGGGACGCTGGTGTTTTTCGTCCTCGGTGCGGCGGTCAGCGGGCTCGTCGCCCAGTTGACCGCACCCGGGACGGCCTTCGACCTCATGGGTGCGTTCGGCTACATGAGTTCGACCGGCGGCGCGGGCTGGGTCGACTGGTTCTTCGGCGCCGTCTTCGCGATGACCGCGGCGACGATCGTCTCCGGGGCGGTCGCGGGCCGGATGAAGTTCTCGGCGTACGTCTTCGTCGCGGTGGCGATGACGGCTGTCATCTACCCGGCGGTGACCGGCATGACCTGGGGCGGTGGCCTGCTCTCGGGGAGCGGCTTCATCGGTGACGCGCTGAACGTCGGCTACCTCGACTTCGCGGGCGCGACGGTCGTCCACATGGTCGGCGGGCTCGCGGGCCTCGTCGGCGCCAAGATGGTCGGCCCCCGCGCGGGGCGGTTCGATTCGAGCGGCGAGAGCCAGCCCATCCCGGGCCACTCGATGCTACTGGCCGTGCTAGGGACGCTGTTCCTGGCCTTCGGCTGGTACGGTTTCAACGTCGGCACGCAGGCGACCGTCCTCGCCGCCGGCGATGGAGCTGTGACCTTCCAGGGTGCCGCGCTCGGTCGCGTCGTCCTGAACACGACGCTCGGTATGGGCGCCGGCGCGGTCGCGGCGATGCTCGTCTCGGCCGGCTGGCAGGGCAAGCCCGACCCGCTGTGGGCGGCCAACGGCCTGCTCGCCGGACTGGTCGCGGTCACGGGCGCGGTCCCCCACGTCACGTGGTGGGGCGGCCTCATCCTCGGCGGCCTCGCCGGGGCACTCGTCCTGCCGACCTACCGCTGGGTCGTCGACTCGCTGAAGATCGACGACGTCTGTGGCGTCTTCGCGGTCCACGGCAGTGCGGGTGCCATCGGCACCATCCTCATCCCGGTGTTCGCCTACCAGTCCGGCGGCGTCGCCATCCTCGGCGACACGTGGGGCTTCGGCGGCGGCACGCAACTGGCGATGCAGGTCATCGGGGTCGCGGTCATCGGTATCTGGACCGTGGTCGCGACGGCCATCGCGTTCAAGCTCGCCGACGTCATCTTCGGCCTTCGCGTCTCGGAGACCGAGGAAGACGTCGGCCTCGACGAGGCGGAACACGGCGTCTCGGTCTACCCCGAGTTCGTCGCCGGCGGCAGCCGAGAGGGACCGACTGTGAGCACTGACGGCAGCGGCGTTTCCGGAGGCACCCAGGATGACTGACGAACCCAACGACGGCGACCTGAAGATGGTAATGGCAGTGGTACGACCAGACAAACTCGGCGACGTCAAGCAGGCGCTGGCCGAGACCGGCGCGCCCTCGCTGACAGTGACGAACGTCTCGGGGCGGGGCTCCCAGCCCGCCAAGAAGGGACAGTGGCGCGGCGAGGAGTACACGGTCGACCTCCACCAGAAGGTCAAAGTCGAGTGCGTGGTGGCGGACATCCCCGCCCAGGACGTGGTCGACGCCATCGCCGACGCCGCCCAGACGGGCGAGCCCGGCGACGGCAAGATCTTCGTCCTGCCAGTCGAGGGCGCACACCAGGTCCGCACCGGCAAAGCCGGGCAAGACGCCGTCTGACACTCGATGTCGGCACGGATCGACGATATCGACGGGAAACTGCTCCAGGCCCTCCTCGCCGACGGACGGGCCAGCGCCAGCGACCTCGCCGACGCCGCCGACGTCGCCACCTCGACTGCGACCAAGCGACTCGCGCGACTCGAAGACGACGGCGTCATCGAGCGCTACCAGCCGGCGGTCGACTACAGCGCTTTCGGCTACGACGTGACTGCCGTCTTTCGCCTCGACGTCGACGGCGAAGGACTGGCCGACGTGGTCGGTGACCTGCGCGAGACCGGTCGCATGATCGGCGTCTACGAGGTGACCGGCAGCGACGACGTCGTCGCCATCGGCAAGTTCGCCTCGACCGACGAGATGAACGCCCAGATCAAGGACCTGGTCACACACCCCCACGTCCGCTCGGCCACGACGGACATCGTCCTCGACACCGTCTGCGAGTACGAACCCCCGCCGGTTCGGACGACCGACTGACGCTCGCTTCGCTCGCGTTATGAGGGGTGCGCCGGCCACGTTCGGCCAGCTCGGTTTTCCGAGGCGCGTAGCGCCTCACCGCTCGCTGCCCTCGATTCGGCTGTCGAGCTTTCTACGGTACCAAGCGAGTGCGGCGCCGAGACCCAGGTCTCGGCAGAGCACGAGCGACGTGACCGGCGCCGGCCACTACTGTGCGACGAACGCACCGCTCGCCTCGCGAGCGGTAAGTGAGTCGCCTGTCACTCACCGAGCGAGTCAGCGGGTTCGAACACGCTCGCGCCCGTCTCCGCGCGGCGACGCTCCAGGACCGACCGGAGCGCGTTGCCCCCGACCATCGCCTCGACGTCGAAGGGGCCGAGGTCGCCACCGCTCCCCCGTTTCAGGATCTCGTCTACCGTCTCCCGGTCGGCAACGCCGTCGTCGACCATCCGGTGGGCTTCGCTGACCAGCGCGGCCACCACCGGTTGCACGTCGTGGGCCTCGCCGTCGGGGACGACTGCCTCGCCGTCCGTCCACCGGAAGAACCCCCGACCGGCTTTCCGCCCGGTGTGTCCCTCCTCGACCATCCGCTCCATGTGCTCGCGGATCTTGGGGTGGGGATCGAAGCGGCCGTCGTACTCGTCGTGGAGGTTGTCGACCGTCGCGAGGTGGATGTCGACGCCGATGACGTCGATGAATTCGAGGGGGCCTCGCGGGAAGCCCATCGCCCGTGCACCGCGAGCGATCGACGGCGGGTCGGCGTCGAGCAGTTCCCACGTCCCGGCGCACTTGATGGCCGCCGACAGCCGGCTGAGGCCGTTGGCTCGCCGTTCGCGGTGGAGTCGAATCGGCGTCTTGCCGATGGCTCGTGCGAGTCGCTCGGCCCTCTCGAGCGCCCAGTCGGCCGCCGCGTCGCCGCTGATCTCGACGATGTCCCGGGGAACGGCGGGGTTCGCGAAGTGAAAGAGCACGACACGTTCCGGATGGACGCCACCCCGGGCGACGTCGGCGGCGGTCAGCGACGAGGTGTTCGTCCCCACGACTGCCTCCGCGTCGAGCAGTTTCTCCAGGGAGGCGAACAGGCCGCGCTTGGCGTCGAGGGACTCGCTGATCGCCTCGACGACGAACGGGCAGTCGGCCAGCGCTTCGAGGTCGGTGGCGAACGTGACGCGAGCGGTCAGGTCCGTCTCGGCGACAGCGTCGGTACTACCGTCGTCGTCGCTGCTGTCGTCGTCGGGGTCTGCGTCGACGAGTCCCGCGTCGGCGAGGGCGTCCGGCGCGTCCGTTGCCAGATACGAGCGGGCCGCCTCCAGCACGTCGGCATCGACGTCGACGAGCACCACGTCGAAGCCCGCGTTCGCGAACAGCGCGGCGAGGTCACGCCCCATCACGCCGGCGCCGACGAGACCGACACAGTCGACGTCAGTCCGAGCGGCTCCGGGCCGGCCGCCGTCGGTCACTGTTCCCCCTCCTCGGTGGCGAACGACCGGGCGTCGGCGGCTGATTCGTCTCCACTGGCGGTCATACCATCGTCTTCGAGCCGCGCGGGTGAAAACGCTGTGTCGACGCTCGCGGGGAAGTCGACGCCCTGCCGGCGGAAGTACCACACCCGGGCGAGGAGGAACGCGCCCCCGCCGAGGACGGTGAGCCCGAGCCACGTCCCGAACAGCGCGAGGTTCTGCGAGGCGAGCAGCGCCAGGAGGACGGCGTTGGCGACGACGGCCCCGACCGCAAGCGCGAGCGTCGTCCGGGGAGCGATTGGCACCGGGGTCGCGGCGTAGCGGTCGGGATAACGCCGGACGAACCGGACCGCCGCGACCATCATCGGTACGATGAGGACGATGCCGCCGTAGCCCAGCAGCGACCCGAGCTCGGCGATGGGCAGCGGGCTGAGCAGCGACGCCAGCGAGCAGACGAAGACGACGGCGAGCGCCCAGTGTGGGGTATCGAAACGGTCGTTCGTCCGGGCCAGCGCCGCGGGGAAGAAGCCGTCGTCGGCCAGCACCTGCATGTACTTGGGCGCGATGATGTACACACCGTTTATCGTCGTCGCGATAGCGAACAGCGCCCCGCCGACGACGAAGTACGTCGAGAGCGCTGGGGAGAGGGCTGCTTCCGCGGGAACCGCGAGCGTCGCACCGGCCATCGCGTCGGCGCCCACGGTCCCGACCGCCACCACCGCCGTCGCGACGTAGCAGACGAAGACGACCGGGATACTGATAGCGAACGAGCGGGGGATCGTCACTGTCGCCGCCTGGATGTCCTCGCCGAGGTCGACGACGAAGTTCGCGCCGAGACAGACGAAATACAGGATGCCCGCGCCCGTGAGCAACCCGCCGACACCCGTCGAGAGCGGGGGCTGGAAGTTGCCCGGGTCGACCGCGGGTGCGCCGAAGACGACGAACACGCCGAGACTGGAGACGAGGGTGAGAAAGAGCAGCGACTGGACGCGAGCCGCCATCTCGATGCCGACCAGGTTCACGAGGAAGAAGGCGGCCAGGACGAGCGCGCCGACGGCGGTTGGGTCGACCGGGGCCAGCGAGTCCACGTAGTCGCCGAAACTCAGCGCGTAGACCGGGAGGCCGCCGCCGAACATGCTGACCGAGAGTCCCCACGCGGTGAAGAAGGCGACGACGGGCGACCACAGCCGACTGGGGTACCAGTAGTTGCCGGCGGTGGTGGGGTGGGCCGACCCCAGGACCGCCGTCGGGACGATGCTCATCGAGACGATGGCGAACGTGACGACGTAGGCGATCGGGACGCCAGTCCCGGCGAAACTCGTCGCAACGCCGGTCAACGAGAACAGCCCCGCGCCGACGATGAGCCCGACTTCGATGGCGACGGCGTCGAGCAGGCCGACACCCCCACTCCCGGCTCTGTCCCCGTCTCCGCTCGCGCTCCTGGCCCCGTTGTCGGACGCGTTCACGGTCGCCTCCGTCGGTGTTCGGGCGACTGGGACCGCTGGGTCGTCCGACCCATCCGTGTCATGCGGGGAGCCAACACGCCGCACGTAGTTATACCCTCCCGTGAAACGGTGTCGCGATGCGGGGAGTTTCGGGTGGACGGGCGGAGCAGGTGCGGACATATCGAACAGACGAACGGAGCGGTCGCACACGTTCGGGAATCGGACGCGGAGGGCCCGGGCGGGGCCGCTGTGGAAGCGTCAGCTAATTATACGGGCACCGCAAAGCGCCACACATGGTAGACCCAGTGAGTGTCGGACTCGGGGCACTCCTGACGCTCGTCGTCGTCGCGCTCCACTACACCAGGGGGACCGGCTGGGAGCCCACGGCGGACATCTCCCAGAAGGTCCTCGAGCGACGCGCCGAGACGGTGCCCGAGACAGACTTCCCCGAGCCGATGAACCGCTCTATCGGCGGCGGTGCGGCCGGCGCCATCCCCGCCGGAGAGGCCGAGGGCGAACTCGCCGAAGGGGAACAAGAGGAGGAAGACGAGGGGTTCGACCCCGACTCCATCGCCGAGGACGAGGTGGAGTACTACGAGATCGAGTTCGCCAAGGAGGGCGAAACCGTGGAAGTCGCGAACAACGAGACCATCCTCGACGCCGGCGAGGACGAGGGCTGGGACCTTCCCTACGCCTGCCGAGAGGGCCAGTGTGTCTCCTGTGCCGGCCAGATTCAGGACGGTAATTCCGCCGATTTCATCCGGCACAGCAACAACGAGGCGCTGTTCGACGACGACATGGAGGACGGCTACTGTCTCACCTGCGTCGCCTACCCGACCGCCGAGTTCACGATCGAGACGGGCGAGCAGCCCTGACGGTCGGCTGATTTTCCGGTGCGTCTCGCAATCGTTATCACGCGCTGTCCGTTACGTCGGTTCGAGGGCCCGTAGCTCAGTGGACAGAGTGCTTGGTTCCGGACCAAGTTGTCCGGGGTTCAAATCCCCGCGGGCTCGCTTCTCCGATTTCGACCAACGCGGAGTTTCATCTCCGCGTCCACTCCGAAATCGGTGTGCGACCGACCGGGGATTTGAACCCTGGAAGTCGCAGCCCCGGAACGGCCGAGCGACAGCGAGGTCGCACGCCCGGAACGTCTTCCTCTGGTTCAAATCCTCGCGGGCTCGCTTGCTGTAGTACGTTCGAAATCCGCAGGACAGCACCGTCCTCGACTCGCTCGGACGGGGAATCCTGTATCTCGAATTCGTAATGGTGCATCACGGGGGCTCACCTCGCTCGGTACTCGTCTGGCGCTCCACCGAGTATCGAGACGACTGTGATCACGTTACTAATTCGCCTATTGAGGGGGACATCGGTTCAGAACTACTGAATCGAGATCGACCGGATCGAGAACGATATTTCCTCACGTCTGCCGAGGAACTCCCGAACTAGACAGTGCCATGTGCTCCCGCTTGTCACATGAGCCGGCAAATGTTTGGCTGAAAAGCCAGCCAGCTACGAGCGTCGGAAACCGGTCATCGGCCGCGTTCCCGTTTTCTCACGGCGCTGCTGTACCGATGCTGTCGTCTGATCGAGCGAACGGAATGTCGATTTCGAGTCCGTCGTAGGCCAGCACCGGCTTCATGGCCTGACCGGAACCGCCGCCTTCGAACCCGATGACACCGATGTCTTCGAGCTCCGAGAGATTCCGGTGAACCTGTTTATAGTCTCGGTCAACCAATTCGGCCGCTTCTCGGATACTCTCGGGTCCGTGCTCGAAGATCATCTCCAAGAGTTCTAGATTCGTCTGGCTGAGGAGGCGACTGAGTTCCGCGTACGACCCGAAGTTGAGGACCGGTTGAGCGTCATCAAGCACGTCACCCTCCTGAGCAGCCTTGATTCGTCGCCGCGTGCGCTGGTCGAGACGGTCGCGTTCACCGACGGTGACTTTGAGCGTTGGCATACTGTGGTCCTCCCGATGGCGTCCTACTCCGGCCAGTCCCACGAGACGGGGGCCATCGCTTCCGCCTCTCCTTTGAACCGGTCGTAGAGTGCGAGCATCCCAGGGAAGTCGATCACTTCGACTTCGTCTCCGGTGTGGCGCTCGTGCCCTTTCGTCCGTTCGTGGGCGTTGTCATACCGGAGGACGGTCTCGCCGCCGACTTCCCCGAGGTGGAGACTGTAGTCCCACCCGCTCGGGTACTGCTCGTCCTCGGTTTGGCGGATGGTAACGTCAACAACGTAGTTTCCTTCGACATCCTGCCAGTCGGCGACCGTCGTGTAGGACGCCATCCGTTACCCTATGGTATTGCCTCCATAGGAATAAGCCTATGGACCAGATAACATAGACCGTCCAGCCGCTATACCTAATTCACTCTCCCGTCTGCCAGCAGTTATCAGATATAGGCGTTCATCACTCTCGTCTTCCCGGCTTTGTCGTGGATCATAGCCTCTGTATCCATCAAGTACAGGCCAGTTGCCCCCCTAGTGATGCCGATCCTGACCCGGATAGCATCGGATTCCCTCTAGTAGTGGTGTTGTCGAAACTGCCAGAGGGAGTGGTGTCCCGTATGCACACGAGTTGGCGTATCCGCTTTTCGTAACGGGGTATTACGATTTCCCCGCGGGCTCGGTTTCTTGGCACTTCGTTCGAAATCCCCAGGACGGCACCGTCCTCGGCTCGCTTGAACGTCTCGATCTGTATATCGAGTTCGTAACGATGCATCACGTAGTCGCCTCGCTCGCCCCTCGGCTGGCGTTCCACCGGGAAGCAAGAGAACGGGGACTCCGGTGATAATTCGCCTATCGAGGGGTCTACCGGTTCAGAGCTACTGTAACCGAAACCGACCGAATAAAAGCCTTGCCAGCAGTTCACGGAGAATTCGAAGCAGGTCGAGGTCCGGGCCACAGTGGCCCAATCGTGACCTCGTTGTTAGTCGTTCCCACGTATGGCATGCGTGGGGCCTACCGTAGGCCAGTGCAGGGGAACTGGCGCTAGAAGGCAGCTATACACGCCCTCAGCCGAATGCCCTCATCGGGCGGTGCTACCCAATTCGGTGTGTAGTTCCCCCACTGGAAGGGATTATGACGAGAGATATTTCTCCTTCGCGGCGCTTAGTCGTTTGGATCCTGTGGTATCCTTCCACAAGGTGCGATGTTGTCACCACCTGTGATTTCTAATATCACCGTCCTACGGGTGTCGGAAGAAGTTTATACGACACTCGACTACAGCAACCCGAACGACTTCATCCGTTCACACGCCGGAGAGACCGTCGTCTCGATGTTATCTCCTGTCGAGAACCGACTTCCCGGCAGGGTGACCGAGATACACGGTCCAGTCTCCTGCGTTTGACGTGACTGCGATAGGATGACTCCTCCTGGGGTATTCCCGATCGAGTCACTGGAGGACCGGTTGAGGCGTTCAGAACCGATTTCCCGATACGAATGAGTACTGACGACACGCTGACTCCCCTCGAAACGATGCGGAACAAGCTGGAAGCCGAGATCCCCGACGAGCTCACGATATCACGGGTCACGTACGAAGGCCCGGAACTCGTCATCTATACGGAAACTCCACGGAAATTCGCCGAACGGGACGGCTTGCTCCCACACCTGGCTACCACCGTCCGGAAGCGGATCACCGTTCGCCCGGCAGCCGGGACGCGGGCGAGCCAACGCGACGCCGAGGCCCGGATCCGCGAGTTGATCCCAGAGGGTGCCGGGATCACGAATCTTCGATTCTACCCGACGACCGGCGAAGTCGTGATCGAAGCCGAAAAGCCGGGTCTCGTGGTCGGCCAGCGAGGGAGCACCCTGCGGGAGATCCAGCAGGACGTCGGGTGGACGGCCGAGGTGCTCCGAACGCCGCCGATGGAGTCTTCGACGGTCGATAACGTCCGGAACTATCTCGTCCAGGAGCGGGCAGACCGCCGCGAATTTCTGGAGCGGGTCGGCGAAGAGATCCATCGCGAACCCACCGGGGAACCGGAGTGGGTCCGCATAACGACGCTGGGCTGTTGTCGGGAAGTCGGCCGTGCGAGTTTCATTCTCAGCACACCCGAAACGCGGGTCCTCGTCGATTGCGGTGACAAACCCGGCGCCGAAGGAGAGGTCCCGTCCCTCCAGATCCCGGAGGCCAATCCCATCGCGGACCTCGATGCGGTCGTCCTGACCCACGCCCACCTCGACCACAGCGCACTCCTGCCTCTCCTGTTCAAGTACGGGTACGACGGGCCGGTCTACACCACCGAGGCGACGCGTGACCTGATGGGCCTCCTCCAGCTCGACTACCTCGACGTCGCCGCGAAAGAGGGACGGTCGCCGCCCTACGAGAGCGAGATGGTCCGCGAGGAACTGAAACACACCATCACGCTCGACTACGGCGACGTTACCGATATCGCACCGAACATCAAACTCACGCTACACAACGCCGGGCACATCCTGGGGAGCGCCGTCGCACACTTCCACGTCGGCAGCGGGTTCTACAACGTCGTCTTCTCGGGCGACGTCCACTACACCGACACGCGGCTGTTCAACGGGGCGTCGAACGACTTCCCCCGCGTCGAGACGCTCGTCATGGAATCGACCTACGGCCGGCGTGACGACTACCAGACCGACCAGGAAGACAGCGAGCGCAAACTCACCGAACTGGTCAACGCGACCTACGAGAACGGCGGCAAGGTCGTCATCCCGGCCTTCGCGGTCGGCCGCTCGCAGGAGCTCATGCTGGTGCTCGAAGAGGCGATGCGGGAGGGCCGGATCCCGACGATGCCGGTGTATCTCGACGGGATGATCCGCGAGGCGACAGCCATCCACACGGCCTATCCCGAGTTCCTTCGCGACGGCCTTCGACAGCGCATCCTGCAGGAAGACGAGAACCCGTTCCTCGCCGACCAGTTCCAGCAGGTCGATGGCGGGGAGGAGATGCGTGAAGACATCGCCGACGGCGAACCGTGTATCATCCTCTCGACGTCGGGGATGGTGACGGGCGGCCCGATCATGTCCTGGCTCAAGTTGCTCGGTGGCGACACGGAGAACACGCTGCTGTTCGTCGGCTATCAGGCGCAGGGAACGCTCGGGAGACGGATCCAGAGCGGGCGACGCGAGATCCCGTTCAGCGACCGCGGGAGTCGGAGCGAGCAGTTGACCCTCCGGTTCAACGTCGAGTCTGTGAGCGGGTTCTCGGGCCACGCGGACCGGAACGGGCTCGAAGACTTCGTCGGGACGATGAACCCGCGCCCGGAGGAGGTCCTCTGTGTCCACGGTGACGAGACGGCGACCGACCAGTTCTCCTCGGCACTGTACGAGCAGTTCAACGTCCGGACGCACGCGCCCCGAAACATGGAGACGTTCCGGCTGGATTGATGCTGTCGTGCGCCCCGACTCGACCCTTCCACGGGGTATTTACGTGGTGGGCTCCGAACCTCCAGTAACCGAAACACGCGCTGTCCCCGAGGACGGCGTGTGACGGGCCGAATCGAAAGCGTCGAACCGTATCGCGCTGTTTTTCCCGGTCACACGCCCTGCTCTCCTTTACAGGCGCCCTCTCGACCGAGTGCTGGGACCGCTCTCTTCGGCCCCACTATGGAAATCGAACTCGCTACTGTCGGCGGCTACGAGGAAGTCGGCCGCCAGATGACCGCTGTCCGCGCCGGTGACGACGTCGTTATCTTCGACATGGGTCTGAACCTCTCGAAGGTCCTCATTCACGACGACGTCCAGACCGAACGGATGCACAGCCTCGACCTGATCGACATGGACGCCATCCCGGACGACCGGGTGATGTCCGACTTCGAGGGCGACGTGAAGGCGATCGTGCCGACACACGGCCACCTCGACCACATCGGCGCCATCCCGAAACTCGCACACCGCTACGACGCGCCCATCGTCGCGACCCCGTTCACGCTCGCACTCGTCGAAGACCAGATCGACGACGAGGGGAAGTTCACTGTTGGGAACGACCTCGTCGAGATGGAAGCCGGTGAGACGATGTCCATCGGCGAGGGCGTCGACATGGAGTTCGTCAACGTCACTCACTCGACCATCGACGCGATCAACCCGGTCCTGCATACGCCCGAGGGTGCTATCGTCTACGGGCTCGACAAGCGTATGGATCACACGCCCGTCATCGGCGACCCCATCGACATGGAACGGTTCCGCGAGATTGGCCGCAACGGGGTACTGTGTTACGTCGAGGACTGTACCAACGCCAATATCAAGGGCAGAACGCCGAGCGAGGCCGTCGCGCGCAGCGAGTTGCAGGACCTCATGTCGAGCCTGGAAGACTACGAGGGCGGCATCGTCGCGACGACGTTCGCCAGCCACATCGCGCGGGTCACGAGTCTCGTCGAGTTCGCGGAGGACATCGGGCGCCAGCCCGTCCTGCTGGGCCGTTCGATGGAGAAGTACTCCGGAACGGCCGAGCGGATCGGCGCCGTAGAGTTCCCCAGCGACCTGGGGATGTACGGTCACCGCAAATCCGTCGACCGCACGTTCGAACGGATCATGAACGAGGGCAAGGAGAACTTCTTGCCGGTAGTGACCGGCCACCAGGGCGAACCTCGCGCCATGCTCACGCGGATGGGTCGGGGCGAGACGCCGTACGAACTGGAGGAGGGCGACAAAGTCATCTTCTCGGCGGGTGTCATCCCCGAACCCACCAACGAGGGCCAGCGCTACCAGAGCGAGACGCTGCTGGGGATGCAGGGTGCCCGGGTCTACGACGACGTCCACGTCTCCGGCCACCTCTCTCGGGAGGGGCACTACGAGATGCTCGATACACTGCGCCCCGAACACGTGATCCCGGCCCACCAGGACATGGCCGGGTTCTCCGGGTACGTCGACCTCGCGACGAGTCAGGGGTACACGCTCGGCGATGACCTGCACGTCACGTCCAACGGCAACACGATCCAGCTGGCCTGACTGCTGGCTGGTCGATACGTAGGCGGCGGCGGTCGCGATCTGCGCCGTCAGGACTCGCGCCACTTGTGGCCGCACTCAACGCAGGTGAACAGCCGAACCTCGTAGGAACCGCCCGGTTTGGGCATCATCTCGTAGTAGGCCTGCTCGCTGTCGCAGTCCTCGGTCGGACAGGGCTCCTGCATCGTCTCGGTGGCGTCCTGGGTCGCGTCGGCCACGTCGGGTGTCCCGTCGTCCCGCTGTCCGTCCTGGGTCGTCATCGCCGCTTCCGCCTGCGAGTCCCGCGACTCCTCGTTCTCACAGGAGCGACACACCCACGTGTCGCCCTCCGTGTGCATCATCGAACCGCACTCGTCACAGAATCGCATATACCGAAGGAATAGACGGATGTCGGATATATGTGTTAATTTCCGGTCCGTCATGGATTTCAGGCAACTGCTCGTGCTGGCTGTACTGAACGAACTAGTCCCTCCCAGCTCAGTCGGGTCTCTGCCAGTAGAAACTCAATGCGGTGACTACACAGCTGGAGGGAGATCCCTGTGAAAACGACGTTCGTCACCCTTCTTTTCCCGACTTTGTCGGCAGCGAAACCGCCGGAAGGCGTGGCGTCCCAAATGTATACGAACGGGCGTATCCGCGTTTCGTAACGGGGGAGTACGATTTCCCCGCGGGCTCGGTTTCTCGACACTGTTCGAAATCCGCAGGACAGCATCGTCTTCGAGTCGCTCGAACGCGGAATCCTGTATATCGAATTCGTCATGGTGCATCACGGAGTCACCTCGCTCGGTACTCGTCCGGCGTTCCAGCAGGTACCGAGACGACTGTGACCACGGGACTGATTCGTCTATCGAGAGCGCTACCGGTTCAGAAGGATCGTACCCAAAGCGACCGGATCGAGAACGACACCTCCTCACCTCTGTCGGGAAGACCCCGAACTATACAGGACCCTCAGGAATCGTCCATCACATAGATAGTGAGACCGGCAAGACGGACGTGGACCGGCATATGAGGGTCATCAGAAACCCCTAACGGACATTCCCGCCGATATGACCCGTACGTCTCGTACAACTCAGACTCGAAGTCACAACCTTTCACTGAGCATTCACCACTGGCAAGATTGTACCGTACTGCTCCATTTCGACATCGACGACCACACCGAGCGGTCGAAACGTGAAGTCGAAGCCGTCGCATACGTTGTCGACCGTTACTTCGACCTCGTGGAGCACCTCGCCACGGCGCCGGTAGAGTGATCCGAACATTCATTACTGATTCGCTGTAAACTGTAGTCAAGAGCCACCATGTCACGCACCACAAACCGGGCTGACGGTGACGTCGTCCGCGACTTTCTCTCGGTCGCAGACCTGCTGGAGGAGCCGCAGCTGGCTCGGCTGTACGCGTATCTCGCTCGCACGGCTGACGCAACCGTCCAGAACGTGATGGACGATCTCGACCTCGCCCAGGGCACGGCCTACTCCTATGTCAACCGACTAGTCGACGCCGGCGTCGTCGACGTCACTGACGACGAGCAGCCCCGGCGATACACCGCCCGTGAAATCGACCTGACGGTGACGGCGGCCGACCGAGAGTGCGAGTACACCATCACACCGGCGCTCATCGACGCGGTCGGCCGTCGCGAGACGGACGCCGACATCGACACCTACATCGAGCGCCACGGGATTGCCGGGCTCGCGACGGCGCTCACCTACGCGATCGCCCGAGAACGCGGCGAGGTGACTCACCGGCTGATGGCCGAGGACCTCGATATCTCGCCGCTGGCCGCCGAGCTGATCCTCCAAGCGCTCCGGCCTGTCGTCCACGAGCACTACGACATCGCGGAAGCGGGCGCATCGCTCGACGAGTTGGACACCGACGACGCCGCTGACGACGTGTGAGCACGCTTCATATCGCCGACACCGGCCTGTTCGTCGCGATGGGCCAGCCGTCGAACAGCCGGTACCGGGCTGTTCGGCGATTCGCTCGCCGGAACGGTATCATCTTCGTCCTGCCCGAGCGGGTGTACGAGGAGCTGGTCGTCGACGAGGCCGACGTCGAACCGCCGCCCGTCGACGCCGCGATCAACGAGGGGTGGGCTGCCGTCGCAGCACCGATCGAGTTCTCTCACCCCGTCGTCTCCCGCGTAATGGACGGCGTCCGGCGGTACATCGCGAACGCCGACGACCGCCCTGCGGATGATGTCGAACGGGCCGACCCTGCGCTTGCCGCGGTCGCGGCCCAACAGCTCAGTACCGGGGAAGCGACCGAGGTGTACATTTACACGACCGATGCGCTCGCCGGCGAAGGGGCCGAAACTGTGCTCGCGAGCGAGGGCTACGGGGACTCAGTCACGTTCGTGAACGGGTTCCGGTTCATCGAGGACCTGGTCGCCGTCGACAACTGACTTAGTCACATTCACTTCTTCCGCTTCGCTCTGCCCATTATATCGACGCCACCCCGTTGCCATCTTCGGATTCAATAGAGGACAGCGATTCAATCTCTACCGGTGAAACGGGGCAACCGAATGGATAAAAGATACATGAACTTTTCAGGAAATCTATCCAGTACTGAGCGCTACCTCAATTCCCTGTAGTGACCGCTGTGTCAAACTGGGGCTGTATATTCCGCACGCCAGTCCTCACTCTACCGAGATATACCGATCCCGGACGTCAGTAAATCACCGCTGTTGTCGCGTTCGGTGAAACTACCCGACTGCGGCGGCGTTTCATCTCTATTCGGGATGCCGTATCCGCTTTTCGCAACGGCCTATTACGATTCCCCCGCGGGCTCGCTCTCAACACTTCTTTCCAGATCCGCAGGACAGCACCGTGATCGACTCGATCGATCTCGGCATCTCGTATATCGCGTTCGTAACGATGCATCACGTAGTCGCCTCGCTCGCCCTCTGCTGGCGTTCCACCGAGAGCTGAGACGGCTGTGTCTCTGGTGATAATTCGTCCGCTAAGGGGGCGTGTGCAGAATATTTACCCAACCTCGATAATGCACACCCGTACTGTCGAGTGTCCCGGAAATCAGGCCCACCCTGCAGCCACGACGACTACGTAGGCGAACGCGTTGTTCAGCGCGTGCATCAGGACCGCACCCGAGAGGTTGTCGTATCGGAGGCGAAGCACCGCGGGGAGAAATCCCCAGACCGAGATGAAGATCGTCCCGGCGACGCCGAAGTTCGGCAGGTGGATCAGCGCGAACAGCGCGGTCATCAACACCGTGGCGCTCACCGGACCGAACCCCCGCGAGGTGAGCGCGCCGAGGACCAGTCCCCGGTAGAGAATCTCCTCGGTGATCGGAGCCAGAACGACCGCACCGACGAGGATAGCCAGGAACGCTCCGGGATCGGACAGCGAGTACGAGAGCCCCTGCAACTGGTAGCCGAGCATCGCGCTCAGTTGTGCCGTGATCTGGTAGACGCCCAGTCCGACGACGAACGCGACCAGGGCCGCGCCCGCTTCTCGCGCGGACGGCCGACGAAATCTGAAGACAGTCGCTCGCTGGTCGGGGGTCAACAGTCCGTACAGGAGTGCGACGACCAGCAGGTTCACGAGACCGTAGAACAGATATCCCGACACCAGCGAGTACGCCTCCGCGGGCGTCTCGGTGACGATGCTGTGGGCTGCGTACAGGAGCGACACCAGCGGCACCGGGAGTAGCGTGATAACTAGCACCGTTCCGAGGCGGTCCCCGACGGACTCGCCGATCCGTGCCCGCGAGATCAGGCTATTGAGACCGGCTGTCCGGGTCATCGCTCACCCCCCGCTCTGCCGGATCCACGTTTAGAGACCGCCCCACTGTCGCGCGCTCTACGCCGTTCGCGACTGCACATATCGGTAGTGAGGTCGTGACCGGTATGAATCGGGGCCCGGCGTTTCAGCGCCTGAAACAGTCGTTCGAGAACGGTGTCGACTGGCCTTCGCCGCCCCACGATGGAGCGACACGTCGGCCGGTCGAGTCTCCCGGGACGAGCGGGAACAGAGGTGTTCGAAGTCTGAAAGACAGGAACGGGTGGAAAGAGAGGATGGTGGGATGGGGTAGGGCGGGGTGGGTGGCGACACCGGGCGACGCGTCACAGTGGGTGGAGCGTGTGAGCGGGGGTGCCGAGGTGCCGCGAGCCGACAGGCGACTGTCGAACGACGACCCGGGTGGGTCGGCGCCTCGGTGTGTCGGTGGAGGGCGCGTGTCGACAGGGCGGCTGTCGGCACTCGAAAAGAGGGGTGGCAAATGAAAAGGGATGTCGGTGGCTACAAGCCGTCTTTGAGTGTGAGCGGTCCACACACCAGTCCACACGGGAGCGTGGTACCCTCCGTGTGGCCAGTCGGGTGAGACGGCGCGCTCTGCCCGCAAACCCGATGTCGGGCCACCACAACGTGCCCGGACAGTTCCACACGAGGGGGCGTCGCCACGAACTCGAAAGAACACCCGGCAGTGTTTCGCTCGCTGAAACCCGGAACCGCCCTTTTCGGGGGTGGGAAGCCGACTGGCGGATATGAGCATCCGGGACAGATTCTCGAACTCGGACGACGACGTGACGTGTATCGGTTGCGGGGCGACAGTTCCACGTTCCGAGGCGCGCGAGTACGACAAACACGGCGACCGCTGGAGCCGCGACGGCAAACAGTTCGAGTATCTCTGCAAACCCTGCCACCGGGAGTACTGTCACCAGCCACGCGACGGCCTCGAAGCGACGCTCGTCGACGCCGGTGCCGGCGAGGTCGACCGGGATACGTTCCTCTGTCGGTACTTCGAGATCGTCGCCGAGAGCGCCGCCGACGAGTGAACGCCGGTCACGATATCGAAGACGGGTCAGCGGTCGACTTCGCCCATGATTACGTCGAGACTACCGAACGTCGCGATGAGGTCCGGAACCGTCCCCCCCTCGACCAGTTCCGGGAGCACCGAGAGGTTCGAGAACGAGGGACCCCTGATCTTGAACCGTGCCGGCGTGTCGGTGCCGTCGGACCTGATGTAGATGCCGAGTTCGCCCTTGGCGGCTTCGACCGCTCGATACACTTCGGTGTCGGGGTCGGGCCGGAGCGTACGCGGAACGTTGGCCTGGATGGTGCGGTCGTCCTCGGGCCAGTCTTCGAGGAGGTCTATGCACTGTTCGACGATGCTGGCCGACTGTTCGAGTTCCTGGAGGCGAACGAGCACGCGCGAGTAGTTGTCGCCCCCGTCCTCGGTGACGACGCTCCAGTCGAGTTCGTCGTAGTAGCCGTAGGGGTCGTCGCGTCGCAGGTCGTAGTCGATGCCCGACCCGCGAGCCACGGGCCCGGTACAGCCGTACTGTTTCGCGACGTCGGCGTCGAGGACACCGGTATCGACGACCCGGAGCTGGAATACCTCGTTGCGCGTCAGCAGGTCGTGATACTCGGCGATTTTCTCGGGAAGGCCGCTCAGAAAGTCCCTGACGTCGGCGACGAACTCGCTCCGCGGGTCCGGGAGGTCCCACGCGACCCCGCCCAGTCGGAAGTAGTTGAACATCATCCGCTGGCCGGTCAACTCCTCCAGCAGGTCGAGCACGAGTTCGCGGTCCCGGAAGGCGTACATGAAGGAGGCGCTGAACTCGCCGGTGACGTCGAGCGCGTACGTCCCGATGGCGATGAGATGCGAGGCCATGCGACTCAGCTCGGCCCCCATCGTGCGCAGCACCTGGGCGTATTCGGGCACGTCGATGTCGGCCAGGTCCTCGGCCGCGCGGGCGTAGGCCCACTCGTTGAGCAGTCCCGACGAGACCCAGTCCCACCGGTCGGGATAGGGCATGATCTGGTGGCGGTAGGTGCACTGCTGGCACATCTGCTCCTCGCAGCGGTGGATGTAGCCGATGTCCGGGTCGAGGTCGACCACAGTCTCGCCGTCGAGCACCGTCTGCAGATGGAGGACGCCGTGCACCGACGGGTGTTGCGGCCCGACGTTCAGAAACATCGTATCCTGGTGACGATGGTCGTCCTCCAGCGGGTTCGCGTGTTCCCGTAACGTGACGATCTGTGGCTGTGTTTCGTCGAACTCCTCGCGGAGCGGGTGGCCCTGCCACGTCTCGGGCAGGAGGATCCGGCGCAGGTCGGGGTGGTCGTCGTACTCGATGCCGAGCAGGTCGTAGGCCTCCCGTTCGTGCCACGCGACCGTCTCGTAGACCGGCGTGGCGGACTCGCTCACCGGGTCGTCGGTCGTCGTCGGGACCACGACGGACACCTCCTCGGTCGGGTCGTCGTACTTCCGGAGGTGGTAGATCGTCTCGAACCGGTCGGCGTACTCCTGGGCGGTCACACACGAACAGTGGTCGAATCCCGCCTCCTCCCGGAGTGTCGAGAGTGCCTCGACGATGTCGTCCGGTCGGACCACGAACCCCTCGGCGTTCAGGTGGGTCTCCCGGTCGACGACGGCGTCACCGAGTAGTGCCGCGAGTTCGTCGTCCAGTGCTGCCGACGAATCATCGGCAGCGGGTACCGGGTCCGCCGTCTTCCCGGAACTCACCGCTCGTCACCTCGATTCCCACCGCCAGCACCGCAACGGAGTACCGTACTCATACACCGTCGTAGCGACAGTAACCTGATAACGACCGAGTCCGTGTTTCACGGCCTGAAACACGAGTGGCCTGTCCTCCGATCGGCCGTCCTCAGAGACGGGAGTGAACTCATCCACGACGTTTCGGTGTGCGACCGGTGCTGTATCCGACCGCACTACCCGATCGACCCGATGCCCGCGACCACCGTGTGAATATGTGTCACAGTAACGTGACTAGCCGTCGACCCAGTGAGAGACAACGACAGTTGTCAGCAGTCCTGTGTGGGTGGGGCGGAAGATACGAGACGGGAGAGAGAGAAACGATGTCACTCAAACAGCCCGAATACACGGGCCCCGGTGGGTCCGAACTGGACTCGGACGGGGAGAGGGACCCGACGGATCTGTTGAGCCTGTTGAACGCCGAGTACACCACGTCCATCCTTGAAGCGATACAGCGGGAGTCGAAGTCCGCGAGAGCCATCGCCGAAGAGTGCGGTGCCTCTCGACCGACGGTGTACCGGCGGTTGAACGCCCTCGAAGACGCGGGACTCGTCGACTCCGGGATGGTCTACGACGCCGACGGCCACCACCGGACCGTCTTCGAGACGACACTGGAAGCCATCTCTGTCGACCTGGTCAGCGGCGGGCTTTCGGTGACCGTCGCGACGAACGGGTCCGACCGGTCTGCCTCGCGACCACCTGGACGGCCGAGTAGTTGACCGCCGGTCACATCGGAACGGACGATTCGTTCCGGAGTCGGGGACTCATTCGATATCGGCGGCGTTCCCCTGTCAGTTCCGAACCGCGAGCCACGAAAGGTTCCCGAGTTCGGTGACGAGAAACGCACCGACGGACGCGAACAGCGGCGAAAGATCGAGGAGTTCGACCCCGAGGAGATAGAAACCGGTGAACTCGACAGTGGCTACGACACAGGCTGTGACTGTCCACACGACCGCAGTTCGCGCCCGGTCGTACTTCGACCAGTACTCGTCGTAGGCAGTCGGGACTCCGACCCCGAGCGTCATGAGCAGAAGGAAACTGCCACTCAGTCCGGGTCCGCCGAACACCCATCGGAAGCCGTAGGCAGTCGGGACTCCGACGAGTATCGCCGTGAAGACCGTGAGATTTCGCTGGGTAGTCATCCACTCCGGGATGCCCAGCGACTCGCTCGTGGAGGGCATACGTGGTGACGTTCCCGCCGCGGCCAGAAGAATATTGAGCCCAGTTTCCGACCCTGAGATCCTGTTGTCCTTTTTATGCCTCGGGGGGTACTCGGGTCGCACATGAGCGACGGTAGCGATTCCGACCGTACCGCCGAGTGGTTCGACGACCGCTCCCGAACCGACCACCGTTCCGAACTGTCCCGCATCGAAGCGATCCCGGACGCCGACACCGAGACAGTCACGTTCGCGTGGCGACGGCCGGAGGACGGCGAGACGACGACTGCGTGGATCACCGCCGATGCCGATATCGTCGTCAGCGGGTCAGATATGCAGTGAGGGCGGACCGGAGCAGTCGCATCCGCCCCAGTCCGCGCTTGGTCCGCTCGTCACTCACACCGGCGGATCCGGACTTCTTTCGGGCGACCACACGGCAATGCTGACCGGCGATTTGGACGTCGCATACCTGCGTCGGCATTGACGGTCGTCGTCCGTCAGAGGTGCATTTCCCAACCCACTCGCCCTAGCACTCCCGACCCGTCCGAAACGCAGGGTTCCGACCAGACAGTCAAGATGCTGCGCGTTCGTCCGCCCGGTCGGGCACGACAATCTCGACGGTCGTTCCCTCGGTCGTGTCGAACGACAGCTTGCCGTTCAGCGTCGTGACGGCCCACTTGAGTTGCCAGAGTCCGAGCCCGGTGCTGTGCTGGAGCGGCGATTCCGTTCCCGCGTCCAGGGACTCCAGTTCACTGTCAGGGATCCCCGGACCGTCGTCGGCCACGCGGACGACGTACCCGTCCGATCGTGCGTCGATAGTGACAGTCACAGCCGAGTCGGCGTACCTGACGGCGTTGTCGAGGACGCTTTCGAGCGCGCCCACGAGGGCCCGCCGGTTCGTCGTGAGCGTCGCCGACGCCGGCGTCTCGACCGAGACAGTCACGTCCGCTTCGTCGGCCCCGACAGTTTCGAGAGCGGATCTGGCGACCGCTTCCAAGTCGACGGTGACGTCCTCTGCCGTCTCCGAGACATACCGGTCGATCCGGTGAGCCTGCTGACCGAGAGATGCGATCCTGTCCGCCGCGTCGATGATAGGGTCGACCGCTTCGTCGTCTCGACCGAGTTGCTCGGCGTGACTTTTCACGACGTCGACCTCGTTGCGCAGGTTGTGTCTGAGGACCCGGTTCAGGACTGCGAGTCGCTGTTCCCGGAGGTTGCGGTCGGTGACGTCCCGGAGGCTAAGCGTCGCGCCGATATCGTTGTCGTGACCGTCACCGACTCGCGACACCTGTGGGTCGTACTGTCGGACCCCTTCGGTCGTCTGTACCGTCACTGTCTCGACTCGTCGTAACTGTTCGCTGTCCTGACCCAGTACGTCGCGGACCGGCGAGCCGTGAGCGTTGGACCGCGTGACCGAGAGCGTCTCGATGGCCGTCTCGTTGATCGTGATGAGACGGTCCTCGCTGTCGACGACGAACATCAGGTCGTCGGTTTCACCAGTGAGCGCCCGTTCGCCGAGAGTTCCGATAGAGGGAGTTGACTCGAAGAGGTCGTAGCGCTGCCACGCAGTTCCGACGCCCGCCGCCGCGACGAGCGCCCCGGCCGCGTACGCCCCGGCCTGGCTGACTGTATCGTTCGCCTGCATGCCCATCAGGTTCCAGATCATGAGCGACCCGACCATGACGACAGCGAGGGCGACGCCTTGCCACACGGCGGTGTGCCCGTACGAGTACGTGTTCTGCATGAGGAGGTAGACGCCGCCGATACTGAGCGAGATAATATAGATGAACACGACCGATCCGAGGACGTTGAACAGGGGCAACCCGCCGATGTCGAGGATCGACAGGAGCAGATCAACTACGATGGCGAGATACGGCAACGCGAGGAGTCCGAGCGTGCGAGGGCTGATGTGCGTTCGGGTCCCCGTATACTGAACCGCGAACACGAACCAGGGCAACGTCGCGAGAAGCCAGAACAGAAAGGGGAGCTGTGCCCACGACGAGCCCACCACATCGACCGGAAACAATGACGGCGCGAGACCGCTGACGCCGGCGACGATACATCCCGTCCCGAGTATCGTCGTGAACGCGACGAACGACAGCCGACCAAGTCGCTCCGAGAGAGCATAGGCCCGATAGCCGAACCAGCAGAGTGCGCCGCCCGCGAGTATCCCGACAACGATGAGGCCGTCGACGGTGGAGACCATCGCTACACTGTTCCCCGGCACTCGGTAAAAAACGCCGGTCTCGGACTCAGCGTGACGGTCCTGTATGTTCCCCACATGGGGCAGTCTGCGAGGTGCCCCGAGCCCGAATCGTCACCGGGGACCGGTACCCCGTCGAGAGTCGATAGTCCGATGGCAGCGGACGGCACGAACGCATCACACCAGTGTTTCAACCCCTCGAATTCGGCACGGGGTTATTTATTTCACTGACCGGTGGAATCGGTACTGAATGACCAGCCGAGAGTTTCTTCTCGAGACGTTTCGCTCCCGGTATGCAGTCAAGTTACTGGTCGTCTCGCTGGTCATTACTGGTGTCATTACCGCGGGCGGGACGGCGATAGCGTATCAGGTTTCTGACAGAGTGACTGAAGAACAGTTACAGTCGGTCGAGGCCAACGCGGAACTCGAAGCCGAGAGCCTCGCCAGATGGTTCGAAGGTGAGAAAGAATCGATCCGTCTGCTTTCGGCACACCAGGGTGTCAGTTCGTCTAATCGGACGATGACGGAGGAGCGGCTCGCGGCGGAGGTAGCACGGACGGACGAACTCACCAGCCTCCACGTCGTCGAGCGCGCGACCGAGCAGCGGTCGAACGGGACGACCGAGCGGATCGTCGCGAGCACGGACGGTCTCGAAGGGCAGGCGCTCGCTGCGACTAACGTCGACTGGGGAAAGGTCGCTGACGGCGAGGAAGTGCTGTTCCGATTCAACGGTACCGAGGACGTTCTCGTTTCGTGGGTCTATCTCGACCGGGGGGAGATGTCAGTGGCGATCGCATCACCGACCCGGGACGGGGACCGCGTACTGGTCGGCGAGTACCGTCCGAGCGCCCGGGTCGCGAAAGCGGCGGACGCGTTCAACGGAACGAACACCGTCGTCCTCGGCGGCGTGAGTTCCTACGTGATGTTCGAGAAGAACAGTCCCAACGAGTTCCGGCCGTACAAGGGTGAAGGGACCGTCACCGAGGTCGAATCCCGGATCGAAAACCGGGACGACCAGTTCGCACCCCTGAACGGGTCGGAACTCGGCCAGAAAGAGGTCAGAGGCTATCAAAGCGTTCCGAGCGACGGGGTCAACTGGGTCGTCGTCAAGGAGGTGCCCCGGTCGAGTGCGCTGTCAGTGACGAATCAGGTTCAGGGATACCTTACGGGGCTTATCGTCCTCGTGTTCATCGGATTCCTGATTCTCGGTGGGATGATCCAGTACGGTCCGATCAGGTCAGTGAGACGACTGGCGACACAGGCGGACGCGATAGGGAGCGGGGATCTGACGGTCGAGATCGAGGACGACGACCGGATCGACGAGGTCGGTCAGCTCCAGACGAGTTTACACAGGACGCGCTCGTACATCGAGACGATCACCAGACAGGCCGAAAAGATCGCACGACAGGAGTTCGACGACGACCCCCTCGACGAGGAGATCCCCGGCCCCGTCGGCGAGGCCATGGTCGAGATGCGTGACGATATCGAGCGGTTCATCGCCGAGCGTAACCACCGCGAACAGCGGCTCGAGGTGTTCAATCGGCTGCTCCGACATAATCTCCGGAACCGACTCGAGGTGATAAACAGTCACGCGGAACTACTGGCCGAGCAGACAGACAGCGAGCACGCCGAGGCAGTACTGTCGGCAACCGACCGCCTTGCAGCGCTCGGCACGCGCGCTCGCCGGGTCGACCGGCTGATGGAGCGTGACCCGGTCCCGACGACGGTCGACCTCGCGGCAGTGCTCTCAGAGTCGCTCGCGGAACTCGACCCCGACGGGGTCGCCGTCGAAACTGACTTTCCGGGACAGGCCCCACTGTGGACGGACGAGGAAACGCTCCGGACGACCCTGCTGAGTCCACTGGAGAACGCGGTCAAATACGCCGATTCGACGGTCGCTGTCACCGTCGAGTCGACCGATACTGGCTACAGTGTCGTCATCAGCGACGACGGGCCGGGCATCCCGGACGCCGAACTCGATTCGCTGGCGGCCGGCACCGAAACTGACCTCCAACACGGCCGGGGACTCGGCCTCTGGCAACTCAGGTGGGGTGTCGACGCACTCGACGGCGACCTGTCCTTCGAAACCGGGGACGGAACAACCGTCCGGATCCGACTGTCGGACCTCGACGAGGACGACGGGAACGCCGGTCGGGTGTGACACCTCGTGTCTGACAGCCTCGGTATGCGCCGACCGTAACTCCCGTCTCCCTGTCGGGTAATCGGCCGTCGCCTCGCTGGACGGCATCACCATTCTGCCGTGGGAACTCAGGCGATCGTGGTGATGCCGTTCCGTGGACGGCGGACGGTACAGGGCGAACAGCTTCCGCCTACTCCGATATCCGAGTGAATAAAGCGACGGCGGCGACCACACCGATCGTGACAGCGCCGATCCACCGGACAACGCTGCCATAGGAGAGCAGTGGCAGCGCAACGAGTGAGACGAACGCCAGCGACAGGCGGACTAGTTCGGAACCCTCGACGGCGATATACACGGTTCCAGCGATTACCAGGCCGATTCCCAGCGCAGCGAGGAGTGTCGTGAACCCGAACGAATCTCGGAATACGATGCCCACGATAGCAAACAGGAGGCCGACAAGGACGATACTCGATTCGGGGAGTGTAGGGGTGCTGTCGATCCTCTGGAGGGCGTCCATCGAATCTACGTCGAACCTGGAACCACTTAACCCCCTGCTGTTGGGTACGCACGTTGCCTGTACCAGCCGATTCTCTTCACGTCGTCCGAGACACCCGTCTCGGGATTGCCGGACGACGTTCTCGCGCCCGGAGTCTGTGCCCGTCGTTTTATGCGCCAAGAGAGCGACCATCACCTGCATGCCCTCCAGAAAGGGCGTCGGCGCGGCACCACTAGTGGCGGGAATCGTTCTCGCGTCCCCGTCGGCACAGGCGATCGTCCAGAGCGGATTCTCGCTGTGGTCGGTTCTCGCGGTTATCGGCGGCTGTGCCGCAATCTTCGTCGGTCTCGGTACGGTACTCGGATGGAACGCGCCCGACCGGGATCCACCGGAATCGGCCGAAATCCACTGAGGCCACGAAGAATGGGTATCACAAATCGAATCACGGCTAACCTGTTCCGGGAACCGGCCGGCGGTCGATGGGCGTTGGTGGCCACAGCGTCTGGCCTGCTGATGGTCGGACTCGTGACCGGGAGTGTGGTGTTTTCGGGCTCGTGGCTCGACCCGCGGTTCGCACTCCTCGGCGGCGGTTTCGTCGCGATGGGCACGGCCGAGAGGCTGCCGACGCCTCGTCTCCGGTCGGCCGGAGTACTGCGAATCTGTGCTATCTGCCTGTTTTTCACGTTCAGTGGAATCTCAATCGTCACTGGGCTCTTGGACGCGGCGGGATAGCGATCGACCGGGATATTAGTAGGTGCGCGCCACAATGTGTAGACGACATGAGCGATGGGATGCGTGTGTCGGAACCGCGTGTTCTGATGGTCGACGACGAGAAGACGGTCGCGGACGCGTACGCACTGCGCCTCGAAGAC
>Ga0207813_100104_pt1 | contig 65117 bp, 77 predicted proteins | sample A23E3SouthBayCA_2_FD_187730 | JGI IMG/M metagenome (GOLD analysis project Ga0207813, IMG submission 187730) | Aerobic enrichment media microbial communities from Eden Landing Ponds, California, USA - A23 E3 (4) (SPAdes) | ecosystem: Environmental > Aquatic > Marine > Unclassified | place... | reverse complement strand
CCCGCCATGCCGTCGAGGTCGTGGGCGACGCCGTAGGCTTCGGCGACACCGTTCGCGGGGTCCGAAAAGAGGTCGAACTCCATGTCCCGCTCCTCGATGAGTCGCTTGTGGGCGTAAGGCGTCGAGATGGAGACGCCGACGACGGTGCAGTGCTCGCCGACGTTGCGGTCCCGGAGTTCGTTCCAGATGTACGTCGCGGGGAACGAGCCGTCCATCGAGTGGAAGACGAGACAGACGGGCCCCTCGGCCGTCAACTCGGAGAGGCTGGCGTCCGCCCAGAACTCGTCGTTGACGAGCGGGCGGGTGAAGTCGGGTGCCTCGTCGCCCTCGGCGACGTGGTCGGTGGCGGGGAGGTCGACCACCTCGAAGTCGACCATCAGTCGGCCCCTCCCGTGGCGTCGACGAGACCGTCGCCGTACGTCGATTCGAGATAGTCGACGACGTTGGCGGATTCGGACATCGTCACGCCGGTTCGTTCGTCGACGATGGCGGGGACGGGGCGCGACCCCGCGACCCGCTTGACGACGTCGCGTTCGGAGTGCATGGGTTCGACGAACCGCGACGTGTACTCGAGATCGAGATCCTGCAGCGTCCGGACGACGCGCTCGCAGTACGGACACGCCTGCAGGCGATACAGGGTGATCGGGGGCTCCTCGTCGGGCATGCCGACGCGTAGGACTGGCGGCGGCCTAAGGCCTTCGCTCGGGGCGGAGAGAGGGCGTGAGGGCAACGCTTAATTCAGGGCCGTGAGTAGGGGAAACACTCCATGGGTTTGTCGCCGACAGCGAGCGCCGCGGGAGTCGGACATCCGGCACAGATCGCCGATATCGTGCCAGTGACCGATGCGACCGTCACCATCGCCGGGTCGATAGCGATCCTCGTGTTGATCGGCCTGTCGGCGTTTTTCTCCTCCTCGGAGATTGCGATGTTCTCGCTCGCCAAACACCGGGTCGAGGCGCTCGTCGAGGACGGCGTCCCCGAGGCCGAGGCGGTCCGGGAGCTGAAATCCGATCCCCACCGACTGCTCATCACCATCCTCGTCGGCAACAACATCGTCAACATCGCGATGTCCTCCATCGCGACCGGTCTCTTTGCCATCTACCTCTCGCAGGGGGAGGCGGTGCTCGCCGCGACGTTCGGGATCACGACGCTCGTTCTCCTGTTCGGAGAGAGTGCGCCGAAATCCTACGCGGTCGAAAACACCGAGTCGTGGGCGCTGCGGATCGCACGGCCGCTCAGGTACTCGGAACTCGTGCTCATGCCGCTGGTCATCGTCTTCGATTACCTAACCCGGATCATCAACCGCGTGACCGGAGGGCGGTCGGCCATCGAGACGACCTACGTCACCCGCGACGAGATCCAGAACATGATCCAGACCGGGGAGCGCGAGGGCGTCATCGAGGAGGAAGAACGCGAGATGCTCCAGCGCATCTTCCGGTTCAACCGCACCATCGCCAAGGAGGTGATGACGCCACGCCTCGACATGACCGCGGTTCCGAAGGACGCCGACATCGACGAGGCCATCGAAACCTGCGTCCAGAGCGATCACGAGCGCATCCCCGTCTACGAGGGGAACCTCGACAACATCATCGGCGTCGTTACCCTGCGTGATCTCATCCGCGAGCAACATTACGGGGAGGGGGACGGCGACCTGACCGACGTGGTTCAGCCGACCCTCCACGTCCCCGAGTCGAAGAACGTGGACGAACTCCTAGAGGAGATCCAAGAGAATCGGATGCGGATGGTGATCGTCATCGACGAGTTCGGCACCACGGAGGGGTTGATCACGCTGGAGGACATGGTCGAGGAGATCGTCGGCGATATCCTCGAGGGCGACGAGGAGGAGCCGTTCGAGTTCCTCGACGACGACGTGGTGATCGTCCGCGGCGAGGTCAACATCGACGAGGTGAACGAGGTGTTAGATCTCGATCTGCCGGAAGGCGAGGAGTTCGAGACGCTCGCGGGCTTTGTCTTCAACCGCGCCGGGCGCCTCGTCGAGGAGGGCGAAACCATCGACTACGACGGAGTCACGATCCGGATCGAGCAGGTAGACAACACTCGGATCATGAGCGCCCGGATCACGATCCACGACGAGGGAGACGGCGAAGGGGCCCCCGAGGAGGCCGAGGCGGAGGTCGAGGGCTAACTCAGAGCGCGTCGATGAGGGAGAAGGCGGCGAAGGCGACCCCCAGCGCGAGGACGAGCGATCCGATCCACGCGAGCACCGTATAGAGCATCTTGCGGCGGCTGACGCCGCTGCCGCCGGCGGCGTAGCCGGAGCCGATAATCGCCGAGACGACGATTTCGTTGAACGAGACAGGGATGCCGAAGGCGACAGCCGCCTGCGCGATAGCAAAGGAGGGGATGAGCGCCGCGATGGACCGCCGGGGGCCGAGCGAGGAGTAGTCCTGTGCGAGCGCCTTGATCATGCGTGGGGCGCCGGTCCAAGAGCCGAGTAGGAGGCCGAACCCGCCGCCTGCGAGCACCGCGGGCAGGGGGATCGCTAAGTCGTCGAGGAGGGGAACGAGAGGGCCGATGGCGAGGCCGACTTGGCTCCCGCCGGCCGAGAAGGCGACCAGTCCGCCGAGGGTGAGCAGGAACCGTCGCTGGGTCGTCTCGGGATCGGTGACGAGCCCGCGAAAGAGGACCGCAGCCACGAGGAGCGCACAGCCGAACGCGACGACGGGCGTGCCACCCGGGATGGCCGTCCCGAGGGTGCCCGCGATGGACCCACCCTCGCCGGGCGGGCCGAGGAGCGCGAAGTCGATGGTGGCCACGAGGGCGCCGACGAGGCCGCCAAGCGGGGCGATGGCGTACCGTTCGGGTATCGCGGGCGACCGAAGAAGACGGGCAGTGCCGTAGGCGACGCCGCCGCCGACAAACGGTGTGAGCACCCACAACAGCCCGATCTGTCGATACTTCGCCCACGCGGGGTCGCCGCCGAGGGCGAGGCCGACGCCGACGACGGCGCCGGTGACGGTGAAAGCGGTGGCGATGGGATAGCCGGTGAAGACCCCGATAGCGACGAGGATGGCCGCGGTGAGCAGACCGACGATGGCCGCGGTGGCGGTCAGCGAGACGCCGCCAATCAACTCGGTGCCGACCGCCTCCGTGACGTTCGCTCCCTGGAGGACGGCGCCGGCGAAGCCGAGCAGGCCGACGACGAACCCGGCTCGCATCACCGAGATGGCGTTCGCCCCCACCGCGGCGGCGAACGGCGTCGACCCCGAGGAGCCGGCGCCGATAGCCCACGCCATAAACAGACTCGCTATCGCGGCGACCACGAACGTCAACAGCGTTCCGGTGGCGACCATCAGTTCGTGCCGTTCTGGGAGAGGGGGGTACTAATGGGTACCGGGCGCGACCCGCGACCCTACCGGTATCCTTCGTCGTATCCCTCACGGAGCGAGAGGAGCGTCCGGCGGACCAGCAGATACCCGAAGAAGACGAGCAACAGCATCAGCCCCGCCAACGCGAGGAATACCGGGTCTTCGAGGAGTCCGGAGAGCTGGAGCGTAACGGCGGAATCCGACATAGAACGAGGGTCGACCGGATCGCACAAAGCCGTTTCGCCGCGTCAGACAGAGTCAAATGGGCGTTTGAGCCTACGGTGTTTATATCATGTCGTCAAACGTATCGATAGTTGCGTGGTCTCCCCGACCTCGCTTCGGCCCTCCACGCGGACACTTCGGCCCTCCACTTCGCTTTCGTTTCGTGCCACGAACGGTCAGTCCTGTAGCGGCACCTGAATCCGGTCGAACACGTCGCCGTCGGGCGTACGGAGGACGCCAACCAACCCCGACGCCGGGCGGTCGGCGTCCCGTACGACCGGCGGGAGGTCGGCGTCGACCGACCAGAGTTCGGCGTGTCCGGGTCGATTTCCACGCGGGTCGGCGTGACTCCCGGGATTGAGGAGGGTCGGCCCGCCGTCGTCGCCGGCGACGGCCGTCGGCCGGTGGGTGTGACCCGAGACGACGAGGGCAGCGCCGCGTTCCCGGCCGAACAGCGAGAGTCCGGTCGCACCGCCGCGTTCGGTGTGGGTGACCGCGACCGGGACGCCGGCGTAGGTCGTCGTGGCGGCGGGCGGCAGTCGCGCGCGGACGGCCTCGGTGTCGGCGTTGCCGTGGACGGCGACCAGTCGGTCGGCGAGCGAACGGAAGGCATCGAGAACCGCCGGCGTCGTGAAGTCGCCGGCGTGGATCACGAGGTCGGCGGCGGCGACGGCCTCCCGCGTCCGGCCGAGCAGGTGGGAGTCGTCGGTGCCGTGGGTGTCCGAACAGACGACGAGCATGGATCGGGCGAGGAGTCGCGCCGACAACACGGTTGCGGTCGGAAGGTTGAATCGGGGGCCGGCCGACGAGCGTCACATGGCAGGCAGCAAGTCCGTCGTCCTCGCCGCACTGGTCGCGAACGGTGCCATCGCGGTGCTGAAGTTCGGCGCCTTCCTGCTCACCGGGAGTCCGTCGATGCTCTCGGAGACCTACCACTCCATCTCCGATACCGGGAATCAGGTGTTTCTCCTGATCGGCATCCAGTACAGCGCCAAGGACCCGAGCCGCGACCACCCCTTCGGCTACGGAAAGGCGCAGTTTTTCTACAGCTTCCTAGTGTCGGTCCTGCTGTTCGGCATCGCGGGGTGGGAGAGCCTGAAACACGGCTACGACGCCATCCGACACGGCCACCAAGTCGCGCCCGGAACGGTGACGGTGGCGAGCGTTACCTTCGATACCGTTTACGTGAGCGTCGCCGTCCTCCTCGGTGCCATCGCCTTCGAGTCCTACGCGTTCGTAAAGGCACACGCCGAACTCCGGAGCCAGATGGAGGAGTACGGCTGGACGGGGATGGTCGAGGCGTTCCGGTCGACGAGCGACGTGACGACACTCACCGCCTTCACCGAGGACGCTATCGCCCTCGGGGGGGCCGTGCTGGCGCTCGCCGGCATCGTCCTCTCGCGGGTGACGGGGAACCACATCTACGACGCCGTCTCCGCGGCACTCATCGGCCTCCTCCTGATGGGATTCGCGCTCGCACTGGCGTGGGAGAACAAGCGCCTGCTCCTCGGGGAGAGCGTCCCCGCGAACTTGGGTGAGGACCTCCAGTCGCTCATTCGCGATCATCCGGGCGTGACACACGTCGACCAGTTCCGGACGATGTTCGTCGGGCCAGACGACATCCTCGTCGCCGCCGACGTGAGCTTCGCGGGCGACCTCGACACGACGGCCCTCGACGAGGATATCGACCAGATCGAGTCGAAGCTCCGAGAGCGCGACGAACGGGTGGCGTTCGTCTACGTCGAGCCGGAACTGTAGCGGCGCTAGGTGGCCGACGCGACGGCGTCGACGATCCGGTCGAGCGCCCGCGAAACGTCCGTCCGGTCGACGTCCAGATGCGTACAGAAGCGGACGGTCGTCCCGCCGAACGGAACGGCACCCACGTCGTGGGCCGCACAGGCGTCGACGAACGCCGCGTCGTCGAGGCCGGTCCCCCCGACGTCGGCGACGACGATGTTGGTGTCGGGAGTCGGCGCCGACACACCGTCGAGAGCATCGAGACCGGCAGCGAGGCGCTCGGCGTTTGCGTGGTCGGTCGCGAGACGGTCGCGGTTCGACAGCGCCTCCAGACCGGGTGCGGCGACGATCCCCGCCTGTCGCATCCCGCCGCCGTGACGTTTCCGCTCTCGGCGTGCCGCCTCCACGAACGCCTCGCTCCCGGCGAGCATCGACCCGACCGGCGCGCCCAGCCCCTTCGAGAGACAGAAGAGAACGGAGTCGACGGGCGCGACCATCGCGGCCGGGTCGACGTCGAGAGCGACGCAGGCGTTGAACAAGCGGGCGCCGTCGAGGTGGACGGGAACGCCGTTGTCGGCGGCGGCAGCGGCCGTCTCGCGGACTCGCTCGGCGGGGACGGCCACGCCACCGCGGGCGTTGTGCGTGTTCTCTAGCCAGCAGAGGGCGGTCCCCGGGCGGTGGAGGTCACGGTCGTGGCAGTGAGCGTCTACCTGTGCCGGCGAGGGGACAGCCCGGTCGCCGGCGTCGACGGTCCGGGTCTGGAGTCCGGCGTTCGTCGCGAGACCGCCGAGTTCCCAGCGGACGACGTGGGCCTCGCTGTCGACGAGGACCTCGCCCCCGGGGTCGGCGTGGACGGCGGCCGCGATCTGATTTCCCATCGTTCCCGTCGGGACGAACAGAGCGGCGTCACAGCCCACGAGGTCGGCCGCCCGCCGTTCGAGTTCGTTCACCGTCGGGTCGTCGCGGTAGACGTCGTCGCCGACCGCGGCGTCGCGGGCCGCGTCGCGCATCGCGTCGGAGGGCGCCGTCACCGTGTCTGAACGCAAGTCGATCACGGATCGACTCCGTGGCCCGCGGTAAAAAGCGTGGGGTCGGCGGCGTCGGTACCGTTCGGGAGGCTACGCGTCCGGCCGGGGCGCGAGGACGAGCAGCGCGACGCTCGACTCGATGGCCCGGGGTTCGATCTCCCGTTCGCCCTCGAAGCGGGCGACCTCGCCAGCCGTCACCTCGTGGCGCCGGTCGTCGAGGCACAACTCGATCCGTCCCTCGACCAGATAGAGGACGATGTCGCGCCCCGGATGAGAGTGGGCCGGGACCGACTCGTCCGCATCGAGTGAGAGCCTGACCGTCTTCGGCTCGCGGTCGGGAAACACGTTCGCGTGGGGCTGTCCGTCCAGTTCTTGGAGGTCGTGGATCGTGGTCATGAGCGGTGGAGGATAGATCGCTTGCGTCCGTCGACTGGCGGGTCGTGCGTACCGACGGACCGAGAGACGTGCGCCGGGGTCCGGAGTGGGCCGGTCGCCGGAGCGACGGTGACGGGCGAGCGTGCGGTCGGCCGCCCGGCGGTCGGCAGTGATCCGCTCTCTGACTCGGAGGCCATACCCCACCGTTGGTCGCGCCAGTGGGAAAGTCCCCCGCCGAACCGGTTCGTGGCGGGTGGAGGATCGACGGTCGAACGTCATCGGGTGAACGTATCGCCCGGGTCGCCCCCTACGGGTGGTATGAGTTCGAACCGGGCGGACGCGGCCAGCGAGCGACTGGACGCCCGCGAAATCGAGGGGAACCCCTTCGACGACATCACGGCCGCCTTAGCGGAACTAGCCGAGGCCGAATCGCTCCTGCTGGTGAACGGGTTCGAGCCGACACCGCTGTACGACGTGTTGGAACGGCGTGGCTTCGCGTACGAGACGACGCGTCGGACTCCGACGGAGTGGCACGTCGAGATCACGCGCGCCTGACGTGGCGGGAACCGGGGAAGACGGCCCTCGTGGTCGTCTGCCCGGCGACTTCCCTCGGGGTGTCACCGGTCGGTCTCCCCTCCGGCCGACCCCCCGTCGCCGAATCGAGGCGGTCACACGATGGTAAAGAGCAGGAAGGGAAGAACGAAAAGGAGGACGAACAGGGCAAACAGCCCGAGACCGTAGCTGGCGGCCGTGGCGACGCCCGCGATCCAAGCGGGGTGGTCGAACCTATCGATTGCAGTCATCGTAGAGCGATACGGCTACCGGAGACATAGTAGTGGCGTCGCCCACGGCCGCGCCGTGCCAACCTTTATCCCGGGATTCGAGAACGTCACTACATGGCCGTCCAAGGGACCGTGACCAGACCGACGTTCTGGGGCATCGGGCATGTCGGGGAGATCGTCTTCTATCTGCTCTCGGTCGCCGCGATATTGACGTTCGGGTACGGCGTCTACCGGCGATTCGAGCGCTACACCACCGGACAGGAGGATCGGATCGACCGCCTCGACGACCTGCCGAACCGCGTCGTCGACGCGACGCGGACCGTCCTCTCGAACCGGACGCTCCTCGACCGCGACGTCGTCGGCGGGGTCATGCACGCGTTCATCATGTGGGGGTTTCTCACACTCCTGATCGGAACGACGATCCTAGCCATCGACATCGACGTCTACCGCCCGATTACTGGCGCCCTCGGGACGGAGTCGTCCTTCTTCGTCGGCGACTTCTACCTCTCGTACTCGCTGGTGATGGACGCGATGGGGCTCCTGTTCGTCGTCGGCCTCGGAATCGCGCTCTACCGGCGGTACGCCGCCCGGAAGTGGCGGCTCCAAGGGAAACACACGGGGCTGGAGGACGACCTCTTCGTCTGGGCGCTGTTTCTGCTCGGCGTCGGCGGCTACCTCACCGAGGGGGTGCGCATCCTCGGCACCGGGTTCCCGTCTTTCGAGACGGTGAGCTTCGTCGGCTGGTTCGTCGCGGACGTACTGGCGGTGGCAGGGCTGAGTGCGGCGACGGCGGAGGCGGTCTACCCCGTGGTCTGGTGGGCCCACTCGCTGCTTGCACTGGCGTTCGTCGCCGCCATCCCGTACGGCAAGCCGTTCCACATGCTCTCGTCGTACGCCAACGTCGTGACTCGTGACGAGGACGCGGGCGCCCGCCTCCCCGGAATCCCAGCCGACCTCGACGCCGACACCGGCGCCGAAGCCGTCGAGGATTTCACGTGGAAGGAGTTGCTCGATCAGGACGCCTGCACCAACTGTGGTCGATGTTCGGAGGCCTGTCCGGCCGAATCCGTGGGCCGGCCGCTCGATCCGCGGGACGTGATCCTCGATCTGAAGACGTACCGTGAGCGACTGGACGCGGGCGAGACCGAAGCGGTCGACATCGTCGCCGACGGCGGGACGAGCGTCATCGACGCCGGGACGATGGAGTCCTGTATGGCGTGTATGGCCTGCATGGACGCCTGCCCGGTCGAGATCGAACACCTGAGTTCGTTCACGCGCATGAACCGACAGCTCACCGATCAGGGTGACGTCGGGTCGAATGTGCAAGACGTGTTCGACAACGTCATGCGGAAGGGCAACACCTTCGGGGAGCGCCCCGAGGCACGCGGTGACTGGACCGACGACCTCGAGTTCGAGGTTGCAGACGCTCGCGAGACCGACGTGGAGTATCTCTGGTACGTGGGCGACTACCCGAGCTACGACGAGCGAAACAAGCGGGTGGCCCGGTCGCTGGCACGACTCCTCGAACGCGCCGACGTCGAGTACGGCATCCTCTTCGAGGACGAGAAGTACGACGGCAACGACGTCCGCCGACTGGGCGAGGAGTTCCTCTACGTCGATCTCGCCGGCCACCACGTCGAGCAGTTCGAGGCGGTCGATCCCGAGGCCATCGTCTGTACCGATCCTCACTCGTACAACACCTTCGTGAACGAGTATCCCGAAATCGAGTACGCCGAGTTCGCGGACGATCCGCTGATGGGATTCGACTACGACGGCGAGTGGAACGCGGACGGGTCGGTGGAGGTGCTCCACTGGACGCAGGCGGTCGAGGAGTTGGTCGCCGACGGCGCGCTCGACCTCTCGGGGGACGAACTCGACTACACCGTCACCTACCACGATCCGTGTCACCTCGGCCGGTACAACGACGAGTACGAGGCGCCGCGCGAACTCATCCGGGCGACGGGAGCGACCCTCGCGGAGATGCCCCGGAACCGCGCGGACGCCTTCTGCTGTGGAGGTGGTGGCGGCGGTCTCTGGATGGATCACGACGAGGAGACCAAGCCGAGCGAAGAGCGGATGCGCGAGGCGTTGGAGGATACGGACGGCGACGTCGAGAAGTTCGTCGTCGCCTGTCCCATGTGCATGACGATGTACGAGGACGGCCGCAAGACCGGCGGCTACGAGGACGACATCGAAATCGTCGACGTCGCGGAACTGCTCGTCGAAGCCGTCGAGGACGGGGGCGCCCCCAGTTAGCGGTCCGCGTGTTCCAGTGCCCGGTGGCGCGCGTCGTCGGCCGAGGCGTCGATTCTCGCGGCCCGTTCCTCGATTCCCGCGACGAACCGTGGATCCGCGACCCACGACAGGTTGTGCCGGGCGGTGCGAAGCGACGCCCGGAGCGCCGCGTCGATCAGCAAGACGCCGGTTGCGGCGTCGGCGACGGTGGGAGGAGTTCCTCGCTCCGTGGCCTCGACCGCCAGTTCGAGAGCGGTCAGACACGCCGCGGCCGTCGTGAGTGGGACGCCGACGGCCCGCTTGCGGCCCGCCTCGCTCGGATCGCCCGCCGACGCGAACAGGTCGTCGACGACGGACGCGTCCGCTGCGGCGAGATCGGTGAGGTGATCGCGCGCGACCCGGAGGTCGGCACGCACGTCGGCTAGCGTGCCCGCCTCGTTGCCGTGGAGGCAGACCATCTCACACAACGCGGTCCCGAGGGCGCCGGTGACGGTGGCGGCGGTGCCGCCAGCGGGAGCGGCGCTCGCGGACGCGACGTCGTCGAGCAGGCGGCCGAGGGCTCGTGTGTCGTCGGTCACCGTCACTCGGTTCGCGCCTCGGGAGCAAAGAGCTTCGCGTGGCGGGAGCGACGCGACGGCGCGGGCGGACTCCGAAAGGCTTTGCCGCCCGCGACGGAACGGCCGTGCATGGACCCGCGCATTCGCACGCACGCAGAGATCATCGTCGATCACTCGACGCGAATCGAGGCCGGCGACGACGTGGTCGTCAGCATGCCGGCGGTCGCCGAGGATCTGGCTGTCGCGCTCCACGAGGTGCTCGGCGACCGGGGGGCGAACCCGGTGTACCTGAACAACTCCGAGCGGGCGAACCGGGCGTACCTCCGCGCGAGCGACGACGAGGGCTTCGAGACGCCGGCCCACCAGCTCGCACTCTACGAGGAGACGGACGCGGCAATCATCGCTCGCGGTGGCCCGAACGTCTCCGAACAGGGCGACGTGACCCCCGAGACCAACGCCGCCTACCGCCGGGCGATGCGGCCCGTCCTCGACGAACGACTGGGGACGCGCTGGTGTCTCACGCAGTACCCCTCCTCCGGCCACGCCCAACTCGCGGGGATGAGCACCGAGGGCTACGAGAACTTCGTCTGGGACGCCGTCACGCTGGACTGGGACGAACAGCGCGACCACCAAGCGCAGATGGTCGAGATCCTCGACGGCGCCGAGGAGGTGCGGATCCGGAGCGGCGACGGGACGGACGTGACCATGTCCGTCGCGGGCAACCCCACGATCAACGACTACGGCGAGCACAACTTACCGGGCGGCGAGGTGTTCACCGCGCCGGTCAAGGAGTCCGTCGAGGGCGAGGTTCACTTCGATATGCCCCTCTACCGGAAGGGCAAGGAAATCGAGGGCGCACGACTCCGCTTCGAGGACGGGAAGGTCGTGAACCACAGCGCCGAGCGCAACGAGGCGGTGCTGACGGGGATTCTGAACACCGACGCGGGGGCGCGGTATCTCGGCGAACTCGGGATTGGGATGAACCGCTCCATCGACCAGTTCACGTACAATATGCTGTTCGACGAGAAGATGGGAGATACCGTCCACATGGCGGTGGGCAACGCCTACGCCGACACGGTCGGCGAGGAGAACGAGCGCAACGAGAGCGCCGAACACGTCGACATGATCGTCGACATGTCCGAAGACTCCACCATCGAAGTCGACGGAGAGGTCGTCCAACGGGACGGCACCTTCGTCTTCGAGGACGGCTTCGAGTAGCGAGTCGGTCGGAGGACTCCGGGTTGGCGGGGCCGTCGCGGCCTTACTCGTCCGGGTCGATGTCGAGTTCGAACTGCTTGTTCTCGACGGCGGCGTTGAGGACGACGCTGGTGTTTGACTCTCGGATGTGCTCGTCGGTCAGGAGCGTCTTGATCTGCTCGTTCATCCCGTCGGTGTCGGGGAACTTGCCGATGGCGATGACGTCGTAGTCGCCGGTGACCTCGTAGACGCTGATCATCTGCTTTTGCTCGCGCAGGATCTCGGTGACGTCGGGGAGCGCGCTCCCTTCGACTTTCAACTGGAGGATGGCCGTCACGTCGTAGCCGATGGCGTCGTAGTTCACGCGCGGAGTGTATCCCTCGATGACGCCATCGTCCTCTAGGTCGCGGAGGTGGTTGGAGACGGTCGTCACGGAGACGTCGAGTTCCTCGGCGAGGCTCCGCAGGCTAGCGCGGCCGTCGCCCAGAAGCGCATTGATGAGCTTGGCGTCGAGATTTTCGTACGTCATGGCAGTTACGAACGACCCCGGGGGTATAGAAGTTTACGAATATCCAATTCCGTTCGAGGCCGAGGGGAAATTGCAGACAACAAAAAGGGCTTAATACTGGGAGTATAGATTATGCCTGTCCAGAACATGACGGACGAAACTGCGGCGACTGACGGCGGTCTGACGGCGGAAGAACAGGACGTCATCGACGAGATCGACGAGGAGAACGTCGACTTCCTCCGGCTCCAGTTTACCGACATTCTCGGAACGGTGAAAAACGTCTCGGTACCGGCGAGCCAAGCGGAGAAGGCGTTTACGGAGGGCATCTACTTCGACGGCTCCTCGATCGACGGCTTCGTCCGCATCCAAGAATCCGACATGCGGCTCGACCCCGATCCGTCGACGTTCGCCGTGCTCCCGTGGCGCGACGACGAGGAGGGCGCGACGGCCCGCCTCATCTGTGACGTGATCGACACGTCGACCGGCGAGCCGTTCTCGGGTGACCCACGTGGTGTCCTCAAAAGCGCCATCGAGCGCGCGAACGACATGGGCTACAGCGTGAACATGGCCCCCGAGCCCGAATTCTTCCTGTTCGAGGAGGACGAAGACGGGCGCGCGACGACGGTCACTAACGACGCCGGGGGGTACTTCGACCTCGCGCCGAAGGACCTCGCAGGCGACGTGCGCCGCGACATCATCTACGGGCTGGAGAGCATGGGCTTCGACATCGAGGCCTCGCACCACGAGGTGGCCCAAGGTCAGCACGAGATCAACTTCACGTACGACGACGCCCTGTCGACGGCCGACAACGTCGCCACCTTCCGGGCGGTCGTCCGCGCCATCGCGGCCGAACACGACCTGCACGCGACGTTCATGCCCAAGCCCATCGCGCGGATCAACGGGTCGGGCATGCACACGCACATGTCGCTGTTCACCGAGGACGGCGAGAACGCCTTCCACGACAGCGACGACGAGTTCAACCTGAGCGACACGGCCAAGAGCTACCTCGCGGGCATCCTCGAACACGCGCCCGCCATCACGGCCGTCGCCGACCCGACGGTGAACTCCTACAAGCGGCTGGTGCCGGGCTACGAGGCGCCCGTCTACGTCGCTTGGTCCGACCGCAACCGCTCGGCGCTCATCCGCAAGCCCGCGGCACGCGTGCCCGCGGCCTCGCGGATCGAACTCCGCTCGCCGGACCCGTCGTGTAACCCCTACCTCGCCTTCGCGGCCATGATCCACGCCGGCCTCGACGGGGTCGAACGCGACCTCGATTGCCCCGATCCGGTTCGGGAGAACATCTACGAGTTCGACGAGGAGAAACGCGAGGACTACGGGATCACGACCCTGCCCTCGAACCTCGGCGAGGCCGTCGAGGCCCTCGAAGCGGACGAGGTCATCCAAGACGCTCTCGGTGACCACGTCGCCGAGAAGTTCGTCGAGGCCAAGTCCCAAGAGTTCGGCGAGTACATCGTCGAAGTCTCCGACTGGGAGATCGACCGCTACCTCGAGAAGTTCTAACGGCGATCGTCTGCGGATTTTTTCGCCGCGCGACGGACGGTCAGCGGCGCATCGTCATCGAGCGTCGAGTTGTGCCTGCCTGTCGAGAACCGCCAAGACCGGGTAGTCGGCGGGGTTGGTCGCCGTCTCCCACCGGCTGCCGAACGAGAACGTGACCATGTTGGCCGTGGCATTGCTCCCCTGCATCTGGGAGGTGGTGAGCCCCGTCGCGCCGTTCTCTGAGGCGGTCTGTCCAGTCGCTCTCCTGTCCCAGTACGACCCGCTCACGTTCGCCCCGTCCGCGAGGCCGTGTGTGTCGCTGGAGGTGGTGGGAGTCACGGTTCCAGCGGCGTACGAGTTGACCACCTCGCCGTCGGCGAAGCCGACCAGTCCGCCGATCTGATCCGGCGGGTCCTGATCCGCGTTCGGCTCGCCGGTTACGTCACCCGTCGCGTAGCAGTACTCGATACGCGATGGTTCGTCGACGGCCCGATCCAACTCGTTGTATCCGACGAGGCCGCCGATATTCTTATTCCCGAACACCGCGCCCGCCGCGGCGGATTTCGAAACGGTGCCGGAGACGTTCACGCCGACGAGGCCGCCGATATCCTGTTTGTCGTCGCCGGAGGTGTCGGGGTTCGTCTCACCCCGAACCTCGCCGGTGGCCAGACAGCCGCGTATCTCGCCGACCGAGTACGCCGAGGATTCGTTCGCGCCGGCGAGGCCGCCGACTTCGTTCACCCCCGTCACGTCGCCGGTCGCCGTCGATCCGCCAACTTCACCGGCCGAGTTGGTGCCGACGAGCCCACCGACTGGCCGGAAGCCGTCGACCGTCACGTCGGCGTCACAGCCGCTGACGACGCCGTCGTTCTCGCCGACGAGACCACCGGCGACGCCACGCTCTGCGAGGTTGCCGTTCCCACTCTCGGACGCCACGGCGGTCACCGATCCGCTCACCGAGACGTTCCTCACGTCCCCACCGTTCTCGCCGACCACCGCACCGACCTTGTCTTTCCCCGTCACCTCCGCGTTCGAGAGCGTGAAGTTCCGGATGTCGCCGTCGGAGTACCCGAAGAGGCCGACACCCTCCGTCTCCGACCGCCCGACGAACAGTCCGTCGATGGTCTTGCCGTTGCCGTAGAACTCGCCGTCGAAGGGTTCCGCGTCCGTCCCGATCGGAGTGAGGCCGCCACCGGAGGTACCCCCACTCCCGCTTCCCCTCGGAGGCCCACCGATCGAACTCGCGTCGAGGTCCTCGAGGAGGACGTACGTCCCGTCGAGCGGGTAGGTCGAGTTCGTCGGGTTGCTGATGCTCCCCAGTTCACCCGCAGTGTCGATGGCGGTTGCACCCGCGACCTGCGTCTCGAGTTCGATCGGACCTCCGTCCGCGTCGGTTGCCTCCACCGTGGCGACGTACGGTTCGTCGGGAACGTCGAAGTCACCGTCCTCGTCCACCGTCGCCGCCTCGACGGTCGCCTGACCGCCGGACACCTCTGTCGTCCCTGAGAACGTCGCGCTCGAGTCCAGTTCCCTCGCTGTGACGGTCACTTTCGTGATGTCGTCGTCGCCGTCGGCGTCGCTGACCACGGCGACGAGCGCGTCCTCGAAACTGTTCGCCCCCTGTGGTGTTCGGACGTCGAACGTGTCGACGCTGAAGCGGTCCGCGGGATCGGTCGCCGGTGCCGAGACGGACACCGTCACCGTCGCGGTGGCGGTGGCGCCCGCTCCGTCGGTCGCCGTCACCGTCACCGTGTGGTCGCCGCTCGACGAGAACGTCGTCTCGAGACTCGACCCGCTCCCGGCCGCGGTGCCGTCGACCTGCCAGTCGTACGCGGTCACGGAGCCGTCCGGATTCGACGCGCTCGCCGTGAACGTCACCGTCTCCCCGGTCGCTGGCGACGACGGCGCGCCGATGCTCACCGATAGCGAGGCGTCCCCGCCGCCGCCACCGCCGTACAAGTCTTGGTTGAGGTCGGCGAGCGTCGTGTTGATCTCTTCGCGCAGGTCCGCCGGTGGCTCGAAGTCGAGTTCGCTCGCGTCGATGAAATCCTGTAACGAGATTCCGCCGCTCATCGTCGCTCACCGGCCTCGGCCTTCGGTCCGTGGACGACAGTGAATACGGTGGCTGGTGTGTCGTCGGCTGTATCGCTCGGAACGGGCCCGGGGGACGCTCGGAGCATGTCGGACGGACACGCGACCGGAACGCCGATAGTATTTAACGCGTTGAAACCCCGTCAATGGGTGCTTTCGCGGGTGTGCGATCATCTCGCCGTCTTTCGACTCGGGGCGCGAGTACCGTCAGCCCGCGGTCACTCCCGGGAGCGCGACCAACAGCGCCACGACGCCGCCTGCGAGGCCAGCGGTGACCGGGAGCGAGACGCCACCATCGAGAACGGCGGGGACGAGGAGCGCGACAGCAGGCAGGACGGCCAGCGCGGCGACGAGTCGGCGCGTCGTGTCGGGGGTGGCAACGACCCGGTCGGCGGCGAGATGCCAGCCGGCTAGGCCACCTCCGGCGGCCACGACGGCGACCACGGTGTCCCTGACGACGGCCACGGTAATGCCGACGAGGCCGACGACGAAGGCGACGGCGAAAACGCGGCGAGCGTCGGCAATCGTCACGCGCTCGGGGGCGACACCGGGGCCGAGACGGAGCGTCGTGACGAGGAAGGCGAGGCCGACGGCGACGCCGACGACGACGTCGACGAGGTAGTGAACGCCGATGACGACCCGCGAGAGAGCGATCAGGGCGACCAGCGTCCCGACGCCTGCGACGAGAGGGGCCGAGCGCTTGCGCTCCGGGAGCAGCGCCACAAAGGCACCGTAGACGACGGTCGAACCGATGGCGTGGCCGCTGGGGAACCCGTAGCCGTCGGCGCCCGCACCGGGTGGACGGGGGAGGGCGAAGGCGTGTTTGAGCGCGAGCGTCAGGGTGAACGCGCCGAGCGCGAGCGCGAGCGCGGCGACCATCCGGGGGGCGGTCACGTCGAATCGGGTCGCCAGCAGGTAGGCCGCGACGACGAGGACGAACAGGATCAGCGGGTCGCCGAGGCGGGTCACGAGCTCCGCGGTCGTGACGACGGCGTCGGGCAGCGTTCCGACGACCCCCGTCTCGCCGACGCCCCGGCTGGCGACGCCGGCGACGAGTGACATATCTTGGGACTGTTGGGGAGGGATATATATCCCTCGGCACCCTCAGCGCCGGAACCGGCGCACAGCGTCGAGCGCCTTGGCGGGTTTCTCCAACAGGGAGAGCCCCGCACCAACGAGAACGAACAGCGCGTAGAGCCCGAGCGTCGAGAGGAAGATGACGATCATCGCGACGATGGCGAGCAGGTCGCTACTGAAGAAGTAGAAGGCGCCGAGCGTCATGGCCGTGCCGTACAGGAGAACGAGGTAGGGACCCCAGCCCCGGGCGTGGCCGCGGCGCATCCGGCGGCGGACGTACGCCTTCAGGTCCTCCTCTAAGGCCGGTTTGTCGACCGTCCGGTCTTCGACGTCGGCCTCGAAGTCGTCTAGGTCGGCACGGAGCGCCTCGACCCGCTCGTTGATGTCCTCGATATCCGGTGCCGGGGAGGGCTCCGCGTCGCGTCGCGTGTCGTCTCCGGTCATGGCCGTCGTCAAGTCGTCTCGGTCCCGCGGATGTTGTACCTGCCGGTTCGGGGCGGTCGCGCGGCCACCGAGGACGGCGTTGAGCGTCGCGCCGACGAGCAAGACCAGTCCCGCGAGGTAGAACCACGTCACGAGGAGGAGGACGGCACCGAGGACGCCGTAGAGCGCGAACCGCCCGTTCGTCGTCGCGACGGCGGCATAGAACGCGAAGGCGGTCCCGAGAAGCGTCCAGCCGAGCGCGCCGAGAAAGGCACCGGGGAGCGCCTCGCGGGGCGAGAGATCGACCGCGGGCGTCACGTAGTACACCGGAAAGAGGGCGGCGAAGAGCGCCGAAAAGAAGAGCAGCGGCGCGACGACGGACGCCGCGGGCAGGCGGAGGACGGCGACGGCACCGACGAGAGCGACGCCGCCGAAGGCGCCGACGCCGGCCGCGAGGAGGATCGTCACCCCCGCGCGGACGCTTCCGAGGAAGCGGCGAGGGGTGGTGCCGTAGATCCGAGCGAAGGCGGTATCGACGCCACGAAACAGCTTGAGCGCACTCCAGAGAAGGAGCACGAGTCCGACGAGGGTGATCCCGCCTTGACCGGTCGTGTTCGCCAGCGCGTCGTCGACGACCCCTCGGCCGACGGGGAGGAGATACCGGCCGGCGAGGTCGACGACGATCGTCCGAAGCGACGGACCGCCGACGGTCCTCGCGACGACCGTCGCGAGGACGAGCAAGGGGAGCACGGAGATGAAGGCGTAGTAGGCGATACTGGCGGCCAGCGTGGAGACGTCGCGGTCGCGAACGTCGTCGACGACGGCACGTACGACGGTGAGCGGCCGGGCGGGTCGAGCGGACACGGCGAGCGGTTCGGCCGGCGACGGCAAAAGACCGTGGGCGCGGCCGGACGCCGTCAGCGCTCGCTCACCCACGTCGCGGCGAGCAAAAGCGTGAGCAGGGTGAACGCGACCAGCGAGAGGTTCGGGATGGAGAGACCGAGGACCGGTGCCTGCCACTGGACGGCCGCACACGGGCCGCCGAGGGTGCACTGTGTCGTCGTCGCTTGGAGGACGGAGTGATACGCCGCGATCCCGAGGCCGGGAAGCGCAAGCGGCAGGGCGGTCCGGTAGACGTCCGGTCGTCGGTCGAGGGCCGCGACCCCGAGAACGACGACGAGCGGGTACATGAGGATGCGCTGGTACCAGCACAGCGTGCAGGGCGTTAGCCCGAGGCCGAGACTGAACCAGAGACTACCGGTCGTCGCGACCGCCGCGACGGCCGTTCCCAGCGCCAGACGGCGCTGTGTAGCGCCGAGGCGGTCGAACGCGTCGCCGGAGGGCATGATCAGGGCGCCACGCCGACCGTCAGGAGCGTCCCCCACTCCCGGTAGCGGTCGACCATGTCCTCGCGCCGGTCCCAGTCCTCGGTGGGGAACGCCTCCGCCGGCGGAATCTCGATCTCACGGTCCGGGATGGTGTTCTGTTCGGCCACGTGGAGGCCGGCCGCGCGGAACGCCTCGCGGTACCGCTCGCGGTCCCAGAGTTGCATCTCGACGTCGACCTGCTCTTGCCACTGGTGGGTGTGTTCGCTCTCCGCGAAGAAGTTCACGGCACAGAAGAAGGTGCCGCCGGGGCGAAGGACCCGCCGGATCTCCTCGAGTACCGCCGCCGGATCGGTGGCGTAGTAGAACGCCTCCATGGACCAGATATGGTCGATGGCGTCGTCCTGAAAGGGGAGGTGTTGGAAGTCGCCGGCGAGATACTCGAGGAGGGCCTCGTCGGTGTACGAGCGGGCGTTAGTGACCATCGCCGTCGAGGCATCGAGGCCGACGCTCGCGCCGATATCGCGCGTCTCGCGGAGCGCCCGGAGGGCGTAACCGGATCCGGTGCCGAGGTCGAGGACCGTCTCACCGGCCTCGACGGGCATCCGGGCGAGCGCCTCCTTGGCCGTGTGCCAGTGGCGCTCCTCCATCCCTCTGTCTTTTCCTGCCGCCGCCCACGCGTCGAACTCGGCCTGTACGCTCATTACCGGATCACGAGGGGAGCGAGCCACAAACCTCTGCTGGAACGCCGTCGTTTCGGGCGGTCACAGCAGTCCTTTCACCGTGTTGATGATCGTCCACGTCACCTGTTTCACGGGTTTGCCGTCCGCGCCGTTGATGACGACGCCGCGAACGGTCTGCTCGCCGTCTTGGCGGACGGTTCGGCCGTTCCGGACGGCGTCGACGAACGGCGGGACCGGGTTCTGTCGGGCGACCAGATCCTCGGCCGTCTCACGGGTCATCGACATCCGCAGGTCGGCGTTATCGCGCCCCGACTGTCGGAGGTCGGTGATCCGGCCGTCGGGGCGCATCCGGAACGAGAAGGCCACGTTCGTCCCGACGAAGTGGACGTTGACGACGTTGCCGGCGAGTTGGTTGAACACTTGACGCTCGGCGAAGTTCATGTCGGCCTCCGTGACGTTCGCGTTGAACCGCGGCTGCATCTCCTCGAGGTCGGTAAAGAGGTCGTCCGCCCACGTCGGCTGATCGCTCGACTGGGCGGCGACGGGTGCCGGGGCGGCGACCAGCGCGAGGGTCACGAGGAGTGCGGCGACGATGCGTGTGACGGTGTGCATACTCGTCACATGGAGCCCAGCGTATATGGAGATTTGGGCGGGTAGCGAGGGAATCGCGCCGCTTCGTGGATCGGGCGAAATGCCGCTGCTCCGAGAGGTTAGAACAAAGTCGGCACCGTCACCGACCGGGATTGATAAGTCGGGGACTCGCGGAGAGACGACTTGGCCGGCGAGTCGGAGGGAGTCACGAGAGCATCGGGGCACGGCGGCCCCCGTACCGGGGCGGGGCCGTCAGTCGGCGGTCGCGACCCGAATCGCCTCGACGTCGGCGTCGGTCTTGAACGTCGTCCCGCCGTAGTGGGCGCGGGAGGCGTCGTGACCGGCCGCCCGGAGGTCGGCGAGGAACTCGTCCATCGCGTTCGCCGAGCGGCCCCACTGCTTGCAGAGGCGGTGTTGGTCGTAGTGGGTCGGCTCGTCGAGTTCGGTCGCGACCGTCTCCAGCAGTCGGCGGGCGCGGTCGGCCTCGCCCATGCCGTCGTCGATGGCGTCGCGGACGGCGGCGACGAACTCGCGGTCGCGGATCGCCCCGAGCCACAGGGGACCGGCGGTGACGACGCGATTGCTCCCACAGGCCGGGCACTCCGCTGGCGGGTGGGTGATCAACCCCCACTCGGCGTCGCGGGCGAGGCAGTCCTCGCAGTGGTGGACGTAGCCGAGTTCGTCGATGCACTCGTCGGCGCGGGTCGCCCGCCCGTCGAGTTCGAGGTAGGTGCGGGCGTAATGTCGGGAGACGTGCGAGCAGACCGGGCGGGCGGCGGTATCGTAGCGGGCGGCCGTCCGCACCATCGCCGAGAGCAGGACGCGAAGGCCCATCTCGGGGTGGTACTCGGTGTTGCGGGGGATCGCGCCGTACGAGCGGACACCGCTCTCGAAGTGGGCGCCACAGAGGGGGGCGGTGTCGGTGGCGGTGACACAGACCAGATCGCGGGCGCCGACGAACGCGGCGTCGGCGAAGGGGATCGGCGTGCCGAAGGGGTCGAGGTCGACCACGTCGAACACCGACTCGTGCATGAGGGCGTTGGCGTTCCGTTCGGTCACCGTCACGTCGGCCGCGAGGCCGGCAGCGGCGGCGTTCTCGCGGGCGAGAGCGACGGCGTCGGGGTCGGTGTCGGCGGCGGTCACGTCCCAGCCCTCGTTGGCGGCCCGGAGCGCCCGGACGCCGCTCGCGGTCGTGGCGTCGAGATACGAGTCGGCTCGGGGCTCGCGGTCCCGGTAGGCCCGGAGGACGGCCACGGTTACGTCGCGGTTCAGTTCCTGTGTGGGGTTGTAGAAGACGCCGTCGCCGCGGCCCTCGCTCGCGCCGTCGCGGGCGTCGGGCACCTCGAACTCGACTCCACCCTCGGTGACGCGCATAGCTGGACTGGGCAGGCCCGTGGCGAAAAGCGCCGCGGTTCGGGTGGGCGGAGCGTCTGCCGTCCGTCCGCCGTGTGTCGGATCGACCGAACCCCTTTAGACGCCGAGGCCCGAGGTTTCGGGCCGTGAGCGAGGAGACGGACTGGCGTGCGGCGCTCTCGGCGGCCGGAGAGCTATCCGGGCCGATCGTCGACGCCATCCTCTCGGTCCACGGCGACCGGGGACAACGAGCCATCGAAGCCGTCTCCGAGGAGCGTGTCAAGCAGTACCGTGACTTTACCGTCGTCGTCGGTCACGACGACGAGTACGTCGTCGAGGACGGCGGTTGTACCTGCAAGGACGCGGAGTACAACCTCGATACCGCGGATCCGAGCCAGCGGTGTTGGCACGCGCTGGCCGTCGAGGTGGCCAAGCGGGTCGACGCCGTCGACCACCACGACATGTGGTACTCCGAGGTGCGGGAGTTCATCTAACCGCCTCGCAGGGGTCGCGCCGTGAGAAGAGCTTTTGCTCCGACGGCACCGACACCCCCCATGCTCGATTACGTCGCCTTGGAGGCCGACCTAGATCAGGAAGAACGGCTGATCCGGGACACCGCCCGTGAGTTCGTCGCCGAGGAGGTTCGGCCCGACATCGGCGAGCACTTTCTCGACGGGACGTTCCCAAGAGAGCTCGTGACCGAGATGGGCGAGTTGGGATTTTACGCGCCGAATCTCGACGGCTACGGCCTGCCGAACGTGAGCGAGCGGGCCTACGGACTCCTGATGCAGGAACTCGAAGCCGGGGACTCCGGCGTCCGGTCGATGGCGAGCGTCCAAGGTGCGCTGGTGATGTACCCCATCCACGCCTTCGGAACGGCCGACCAGAAAGAGCGGTGGCTACCTTCCCTCGGACGGGGCGAGGCGGTCGGTTGTTTCGGGCTGACCGAACCCGAACACGGCTCGAACCCGTCGTCGATGGCGACGACCGCCGAACGCGACGGCGACGGCTACCGGCTCTCGGGGTCGAAGACGTGGATCACGAACGCGCCCATCGCCGACGTGGCGGTGGTCTGGGCGCGGGACCGCTCCGCCGAGGGCAGTCCGGTTCGGGGCTTTCTCGTCGAGACGGACCGCGATGGCGTGACTACGCAGGCGATCCACGAGAAGCTCTCCCTGCGGGCGTCGATCACCGGGGAGATCAGTCTCTCGAACGCGTGGGTGCCCGAGGAGGACGTCCTCGACGTCGAGGGGATGAAGGGGCCGCTCTCCTGTCTCACGCAGGCCCGCTACGGCATCGCGTGGGGGGCCGTCGGCGCCGCGCGGAACTGCTTCGAGACGGCCCGAGAGTACGCCACCGAGCGCGAGCAGTTCGGTCGCCCGATCGGCTCGTTCCAACTCCAGCAGGAGAAACTCGCCGAGATGGCGACTCGGATCACGACCGCACAGCTACTGGCACACCGCCTCGCGGACCTGAAAGCGCGGGGTGACCTCCGACCCCAGCAGGTGTCGATGGCCAAGCGCAACAACGTGCGGATGGCCCGCGAGGAGTCCCGACGCGCCCGCGAGATGCTCGGCGGCAACGGCATCACCGCCGACTACCCGCCGATGCGCCACCTAGCGAACATGGAGACGGTGTACACCTACGAGGGCACTCACGACATCCACTCGCTGATCCTCGGCGAGGATCTGACGGGGCTGTCGGCGTTCGAGTGACCGATGGGTAGAGGCGCGGGGTGACGGTCAGCCCTCGTCGAGCCAGTAGTCCACGTCGTCGTCGCGGCGGTAGTAGCCCGCAACCGTCCGCGGGTCGTCGCTACCTGGCGGCGACCCCGCGTAGACGCCGATCGTTCCCAAGTCGGGGTAGACCGTCACGTCCGGATCGTCCATCGTCGAGACGGCGAGATACCGTAGTGGGTCGTCGCCGTCGTTGACGACGCGGTGGGCGCCATCGGGGCCGGTCGGGAAGGCGACGTAGTCGCCGGCACACAGCGGTTCGAGCCCGTCGTCGGTCCGGAGTTGCCCCGTCCCCGCGAGGACGTACACGGCCTCCTCGTTGCCGGTGTGAAAGTGAAAGGGCCACGATTTCTCGCCGGACGGGAGTTCGTAGAGCGAACAGCCGAGGCGGTCACCGTCGGCGGCGGCGGCGAGTCGCTTCCGTCGGAACCCTGTCTCGCCGTGGTCGACCGTCTCCCAGTCGAGGTCAGCCTCGTTGACGCGCATGTGGGCGCTTCGGGCGCCGAAGGCAAATGTCGGGGGGGTGAACGGCCGCCGGTCACACGGCGGCCCACGCCAGCAACGCCACGGCCACCAGCAGGGCGGGGCCGTCGCGCCACGTCGGCGAGAGCGCGGGGAGAGTCGGATTCCACGCGAAACAGCGGGCTTGGAGGGCGAGCGCGAACCGGTCGGCGCGGCGAAACACCCGCCGGAGACCGGTGACGCCGATCAGCCTGATCCGCTCGCGGAGGGGACGCTCGGCGCCGAGGCGGGCGTGCATCGCCGCCCGGACGGTCGCGAGGTCGTCGCGGAGAACGGGGAGAAATCGGAGCACGAACCCGACGCCCGCACCGAGGACGACCCCGGTCCGCCCGGGCAACAGCCACTGGATGGCGACCCGCGACTCGCGAACGCGGGTGGTGCGGATGTAGGCCGTCGAGACGAGGAGGAGGAGGAGGACCCGATAGCTCGCCAGCGCGGGGGTGACGGCGTCGGCGACGACGAACCACGGGGCGCCGACGGTCGCTCCCTCGACCAGTGGGCCGGCGACGAGAAAGGGCAGGAACGCACGGTAGGAGCGGAGGCTGGCGGCGACCGGCGTCGCGGCCAGTCGGCAGACACCACCGACGAAGGCCGTCAGCGCGGCCAGCCCTGCGGGCGTCGTGTGGGCGAACGCCGCGACGGCGACGGCCGCTTGGACGAACAGTTTGCTCCGCGGGTCCAGTCGGTGGACGTAGGTGTCGCCCGCGACGTACCGAAGATTCATGGGGGCCGGACGCCGCGTTCGGCGAGCGCCGCGGGGTCGGGGTCGGGGTCGTCGACGACGACCACCCCGTCCGCGAGGACGACGATTCGGTCGGCGAGCGCCGCCACGTCACGCAGGTCGTGGGTGACGACGACGACGCCGACCCCCTCCTCGCGGAGTCCACGGAGGCGCGCCAAGACGGATCGTCGGGCAGCCCAGTCGAGGCCGGTGAACGGTTCGTCGAGGACGAGGTGATCGGGATCCATCGCCAGCGCGCCGGCGATGGCGACACGCTCCCGTTCGCCGCCGGAGAGTTCGTCGATGCGCTCCTCGCCGCGGCCGGCCATGCGGACGGCGTCGAGAGCGTCGGCCACGCGACGGTCGATCGCTGCGCGCGAAAGCCCCAGATTCTCGGGGCCGAAGGCCACGTCGGCGCCGACGGTGGCGGCGACGAAGCCGTCGCGGGGATCCTGAAACACCATGCCGACGCTGGACCGGGCGGCGACGGGGTCGTCGTCGACGGGACGGCCGTTGACCGAGACGGTCCCACGGTCGGGGGAGAGCAGGCCGTTGAATCCGCGGACGAGGGTGGTCTTGCCGGAGCCGTTGGCCCCCGCGAGGACGAGGAACTCGCCGTCCGCGACGGCGACGGAGACGTCGTCGACGGCGAGGGTCTCGCCGTAGCGGTGGGTATACCCCTCGACCGTGATCGTCATCGGGCGACGAGGGCGTCGCTGCGGGCGATGGCGACCGTCGCGGCGACCTTCAGTCCGGCTACGGGGAGGAAGGGGACGACGACGGCCGACACGGCAGCGACGAGACCGATAGCCTGCACCAAGGCGTAGCCGACGGCGCCGGCGACGTAGACGACGGCGGTCCCCGCGACCAGCGCGAGGACGAGTCGGGGCACGGGGATGGCATCGGGTGCGGTGAGGCCGTCGAAGCCGTGGGCGACGGCGCCGATTGTCATCGCGGCGAGCGGGAAGCCAATCAGGAAGCCGCCGGTCGGGCCGAGGACGACCCCGAGACCGGCGTTGCCGCCGGCGAAGACGGGCAGTCCGACGAGCCCGGCGAGCAAGTAGAGGGTGAACGCCACCCCCGCCCACAGGGGGCCGAGGACGACGCCCGCGAGATACACCCACAGCGTCTGGAGTGTGATCGGGACGTTCGGGGCGAGCGGGTGGACCATGTCGACCGGGGCTGTCGCGCTCGTCGCGGCCGCGAACAACACGGCACGAGCCACGTTGCCCGTGGCCTCCTCGCCGACCAGTTCGACCGAGTCCGTTGCGGTCGTCATACCGGCCCGACGCTCGTAAACCACTTAGTACGTAGTGGTTGACGCGGTGTCGGGGCGACCCGGAGCGTGGAAGACCACACTACTGGACCGAGACGCGGCTCAGACGATGGGTTCGGAGAGCGTGAGGCGGGCAATCTGGGTTTCGGCGCCGGAGTAGCCGAAGTCGTTGTCGTTGATCAGGATCAGCGTCTCCGGGTTGGGCATCGCGACCCCTTCCAGTTTCGAGGCGAACCCGTCGTGATCGTCGGTCGAGAAGACGAGCGTCTTCTCGAAGTGGTCGACGGACAACGCGTCGCCGGACTGACTCGCCAGCGTGGGTTCACGGTCTAGGGCGTCGTACTCCGCCGGGATCGGGTCGGTCTCGTCCATCGAGACGACGTAGAGTTTCGTCGTCCGGCTGACCCGTTCGAGCACGAGGAGGTGGCTTTCGTCGAGGACGCGGAGTTCGCTGATCTTGACGTCGCTCTGTGTCGGGCTTCCGTTCCGGTTGTCGCGGGCGAACGTCTGCGGTCGGTCGAGTCGGTAGAGATACTGGTCGGTGACCGCGTTTTGGTCGACGTCGAACTGCGCGATCCGGATGTTTCGCGAGGCCTCGGAGGTGGCGACGTCGGGGTTCGCGAGCGGCGACTGGATGGCGAACACGAGCGATTCCTCGTCGGGGAGCACGCCGAGCGACTCGATCCCGCGGTTCAGCTTGCGCCGCCGCCAGACAGCCGGCAGACTGGGGGTGACGGGATAGGTCGCGTCCGAGAGGTCCTCGTCGACGCCCTCGGGGACGTGTCGGTCGAGGACACGCCCGTCCGACGCGACGTGGGCGATGCTCGGGGCGTACTCCTCGGCGATCCAGAAGCTTCCGTCCTGCTGGCGGACGATGGCCTCGATGTCCATGCCGTTGGGGTCGTACGGGATCCGGTTGCCGTTGATCGAGTGTGCCCCCTCGGTACTGGTCGACTCCAGCGGGTTGCTGATCGCGGTGATGTCGTGTCCGTCGCTGTCCTTGAGCGGGATGGTCTCGGTGACGGCCGCCGTCTGGGAGGGGGCCATGCTGTCGAGGCGGACGGTGTAGATCGACGGCGTGTAGCCCGGATTGGTGAAGATCTTGCCACCCGTATCGTCGCCACAGATCGACTCGACGCTTCGGTCGGCGACGGCCGGGGCGTCGCTACAGTTGATGTTCGGGCCGCGGTCGGCGATCGTATAGAAGCGGTCGTCCGGTTCGTCGTCACGGGCGTACGCCCCGCTCCCGAGGCCGACGACGAGGTCGAGTGTATTGCCGCCGCGGAACGTGACGTCCCCGAGCGAGAGGTACGACTCGTCGACGTCGAAAAACTCGATCTGCGGGTCGCTGATCGGCGACGGATCGTGTGCGGCAGTCGAGTCGTCCCCGCGGAGAAGCCCACGCACGACGGACGAACCGACCGTCCCGAGTCCGAGTACCGCCCCGCCACCGAGCAATACGGAACGGCGGTTGGTCGAGTGGCTCCCGTGAGTCGCCTCGTCGCGTCGGGTATCGTCTGACATCGACGGATCGTCGCGCCGGGGAGAGCAACTACCTTTATAATAGGAGTACCACCCCTAGCCGAGACAACAGTTCACGCACATAACACGCGCCGTGCGTTTTTTGCACACGAGGGACGATCATATCGTATGGACGACAAAACCGCGGAGCTACGGGACGTCTTCCTCGACGCGACGGGGACGGAGACGGTCACGGAGCGCCAGTCGCCAGCCCGCGGTTCGCTCGTCGACACGGTCGACCCCGAGCGGGTAACCGCGCGCTTAGGGGAACTGCTCGAAACGATGCGCGAGCGAGAGGAGTTCGAGACCGACCTCGGGACCGAGGCGTACCTCCGGCTGATCGACGGCTTCCACGACGGGGCGACCGACGCGACCCTCGCGGATCGGCTGGGGATCGACGCCGAGACCGTCCTCCGGGCGCGACTCGACTGTCACCTCGTCCGAGCGGACGACCGGGACCACCCCGACTTCGCGGCGATCCGCGAACGGATCGTCGACGGGGCAGACGACGAGGCGGTCGCTGCGGCTCTCGACTGTGATCCCGCGGCGGTCGCGCGCGTCCGGCGGGTCGTGGCGGCGGATCGTGCGGCAACCCACGCGAACGAGCGGTTTCGAGACGCTTTCGCAGACCTCTTGACGGACGCGGACCTCTCGGGGCGCCTCGCGAGTGACTCCCGGGAGGACGGCCTGCGCGAGGCGACCGAGGACATCGAGACGGACGTGTCGCTCTGAGCCGTCGGTGCGAAGACTCTTAGGCGATCCGGGACCAGAGAGTGGCAATGGCGCAGTCGTCGCAAAATCAAGAGCTGATCGACCGGTTCGTCCGGTTCTACCGGAACTACTACAGCGACGAGATCAGCCGCCTCGCACAGCGATACCCCAACGAACAGCGATCCCTCCACGTCGACTACGACGACCTCTACACCTTCGATCAGGACCTCGCGGACGACTTTCTCTCTCAGCCGGAACAGATCGGCGAGTTCGCGGAGGAGGCCCTCCGGGTGTACGACCTGCCCGCGGACGTATCGCTCGGGCAAGCCCACGTCCGCCTGCGGAACCACCCTGAGACGGTCGACATCCGCTCGATCCGTGTCCACGACAACCACGTCGGCCGGATGATCGCCGTCTCGGGCATCATCCGCAAGGCGACGGACGTCCGCCCGAAGATCACCGAAGCCGCCTTCGAGTGCCAGCGCTGTGGCACGATGACCTACATCCCCCAGTCCGACGGCGGGTTTCAGGAACCCCACGAGTGTCAGGGCTGTGAACGACAGGGGCCCTTCCGTGTCAACTACGACCAGTCTGAGTTCGTCGACTCCCAGAAGCTCCGGGTACAGGAGTCACCCGAAGGCCTGCGCGGCGGGGAGACACCCCAAAGCATCGACATCGACATCGAGGACGACATCACCGGGAAGGTGACCGCAGGGGATCACGTCACCGTCACCGGCGTCCTCCACATCGACCAAGTGACGGAGGGCAACGAGAAGTCCCAGCTGTTCGACCTCTACATGGACGGGGTCAGCGTCGAAATCGAGGACGAACAGTTCGAGGACATGGAGATCAGCGAGCAGGACAAACGCGACATCGTCGAGTTGTCAAACCACCCGGACATCTACGAGGAGATGATCGCCTCCGTCGCACCCTCCATCTACGGCTACGACGAGGAGAAACTCGCGATGATCCTCCAGTTGTTCTCGGGCGTGACGAAGGACCTCCCCGACGGGTCGCGGATTCGAGGCGACCTGCATATGCTGTTGATCGGTGATCCCGGAACCGGAAAGTCGCAGCTCCTCTCGTACATCCGAAACATCGCCCCGCGCTCCGTATACACCTCGGGGAAGGGGTCCAGCTCGGCCGGGCTGACCGCTGCGGCCGTCCGCGACGATTTCGGCGAGGGGCAACAGTGGAGCCTCGAAGCGGGCGCCTTGGTGTTGGCCGACCAAGGAATCGCCGCCGTCGACGAACTCGACAAGATGCGCCCGGAGGACAGGTCCGCGATGCACCAAGCCCTCGAACAACAGGAGATCAGTATCTCGAAGGCCGGTATCAACGCCACCCTCAAGTCTCGGTGTTCGCTTCTCGGCGCCGCGAACCCCAAGTACGGCCGGTTCGACCAGTACGAACCCATCGGCGAACAGATCGACCTCGAACCGGCCCTGATCTCACGGTTCGATCTGATCTTCACGGTGACAGATCAGCCCGACCCCGAGGAGGACGCCGCGTTGGCCGAACACATCCTGCGGACGAACTACGCGGGGGAGTTGAACACCCAGCGGACGGAGGTGGCAAACGCCAACCACACCCAAGCGGAGGTGGAGTCGGTCACGGACACGGTCGATCCGGCCATCGATCCCGAACTGCTCCGGAAGTACATCGCGTACGCCAAACGCACCTGCTATCCGACGATGGCCGACGACGCGAAGGCGGCCATCCGCGACTTCTACGTCGACCTCCGTGCGAAGGGCGCAGACGAGGACGCCCCGGTCCCGGTCACCGCCCGCAAGCTAGAGGCACTGGTCCGGCTGGCCGAAGCGAGCGCGCGGGTCCGACTCTCCGATACGGTCGAGCGCGAGGACGCCGAGCGTGTGATCGACATCGTCCGCTCCTGTCTGCAGGATATCGGTGTCGACCCCGAGACGGGGGAGTTCGACGCCGACGTCATCGAGACGGGTACCTCGAAGAGCCAGCGCGACCGCATCAAGAGCATCAAGGACGTCATCGAGACGGTCGACGCCGAGTACGAGGGTGAGGCCGGGGCACCGCTCGACGCCATCGTCGAGCGCGCACAGACCGAGGGTATCGAGGAGGAGAAGGTGATGGATCAGATCGAGCAGTTACGCCGGAAAGGCGACGTGTACAGCCCGATGACGGACCAGTACAAGGTGGTCTGATGGACCGCATTACGGACGAACCCTATGTGGGTTCTATGTACCAAGAGCCTTGCTGTCCAGCGATAAGGGAGTCGTACGTAGAGGCGGCCTCCCTGTAAAGAACCGCAGATAAACACTCCCAAACACTCGCTTTCGCAGTCGTCCGCCTCGGACAAGAGGGCTGATGCCGCAGGGACGGAAGGAACGCTTACTGAGGCTTGTTTCTCGCGTGTTCGAGCAGACGTAAGCGACACTCCGGCCGTTCGCTTTGTGGCTGAAATTGGGTACCAGAAATGGACACGACACGACGTCTACGTTCCGCTAAACACTCGCTATCTCGAAACCGCAGGACAACGCTGGGTTCCACTACAAACCTGTGTTTGTTTGTTCTGGTTACTTGTTGATAATTATCTATATGCGCGGTAAGAAGCGTGAGGAGAGGGTGACAAACATTCCAGGGATACATCTCGCGGCGATGTAACAAACTGGAGGATGCTGGGTTGCTCCAACGGGGCGATGCCTCGAACTACCGTGTCACTGACCTCGGTGTGCGGTTCCTCGACGGAGAGCTTGATACCGCCGAACTCCAGCTTAACGAATGAAACCACTGCACGGCAACGGTGTGTAACGGCCCGCATATAGAGTTATAATATGCAGGGTGTTACACACCTATGACGTCCTGCGGTTTTTCAGAACCAGCTACGGAGCCCAGCGGTAAACCTTCGCACCGTCACTGTTCCAAGTCACATCAACCCATCCTCGGTTCTCGAAGTCCTTTAGCGTCTGCCCGATTCGCTTCCTGTGATAGTTGAGCGCGTCGTCTAACTCGTCCTGTGTGACTGCTTTACTGCCGTTTTCCATCAAGTACCGAGCCACGGCCCGTTTCTTTCCGAACCGGAGCGGATAATCCTCTGGAACCGTCCGGTGCCACTCGGGCGAAATCCAGTCGGGATGAGCTTTCGTGTTCACCAACACGTACCCGCCGCCATCATCGGGACTGCCTTTCCTCGCCCGCATGATTGCCTGTCCCACGCGGTCGTGGACGTAGTGATGGTAAATCTCGTCTCCAAGAGGTTGCGGGTCGTACGTAAGGCCTTCACCCCGTGTTCCCGGACGACGGTGGACGCCAACACCCATTAGAGCACCCCATTTCTCTATTTCCTCGTCTCCGACGTGCGGTGACCCGCAGACGTGAAGCGCGCCCGTCCCCGTAGCGTCGTTGTTACTCTCCACCATTCCATAGGTCATATACGGCTCATTTCCGCTCTCGACGGGAGTGATGTGGTTCTGGAACAGCTCCGGCTCTTCCTGCTGGAACGTCTCGCCCGCCTTTTTCAGTGTGATAAACACAGGCGCGTCCTTCTCGATATCCATCCACATCGTCATCGCCGTGTCGAAACCGACGGCTACGTGATTACCGCTCCCGTACGGCTTCGTTCCGTTGCCCGTCCGCTCGACTGTGATGTCCTGCATCTCTTCAACGTACTCCTGCATCTGGTCGTCAGGAATGAGCTTAGTGAGGGTGAAGTCGACTCCAAAGACAGCGTCCCACATCACTTTGCGCGGTGTTCCGTCGAGGCCGATAACCTGCTCTGCCGAATCGAGGTTGGGCGGTGTTAGGACGTATATTTCGTCTTTGGCCGTCGAGTCCCCTTTCTTCCGGGCTAATACCCGATGTGTATCCAGGCCTGTCCGCGTCCAAAACGGTTCATCTGTCGGGTCGCAGGAGCCATACCATCGAGTGTCGAATGCTTCCCACCCGTTCCCGAGGTCTTTCGCTTCGAGCAAGCCGAATACGATGAACGGGGCGAGCTTGTGATGCCGATACTCCTCAGGCAGGTCCAACAGGTCGGTCGGCGCTTGTACCAGTCCGAGGTTGCAGAGCGTCGCACCGGCATCAACGGCGTCAGCTAGTTGGTCTCTGTGTTCCAGCAGGTCGCCGTAGTTTCCATACGGTAGCTGGTCAAGCGCCCTGAGGAGCGGGTCAACAGCGTCTGCAATAGCCAGCCCGTCCGCCGTGCCGAACTCATCAACGAACGAACTGCTCGGGAATTCGTTGACTGTTAAGCGCCCGTCGAGTTTCTTGCTGTCGTGGGCGTGGACGTAGTGGCCGATGACGACTTCGTATTCGTCTGGGTTGTCACCACGTTTCTCCATATACGGACAACCGGGTTGACACGGTGCGCTCTTCCGGTCGTGGATGGCCCATGCAGGAATACCAAGCCGATAGAGGCCTATCCAGTCGTCGCAGATATCACTGCCGTGAACACCTTTGAATGTCGGACAGTGTTCGTGCGGAGATGGTTGGGTACTAATTTCATCGCGGCTGAATCCGGCGTCTATCGCGTTCTCAATGGCTTGGTCGTACAGGTCGTGACGTGCCGCGAGATACGTGAGTGGTTTACCTCGCCGTCGGGCAACATCGAAAATCGACGTCGTCTTGCCGCATCCCGGTGGACCGTCGAATAGTATCAGTTGCTCCCTGTCTCTGACGGTCTTTTCGAGAGTGTGGTCAGTACGATGCCATAGGCCACGGAGATTCTTTGGAAGGGGTTCAGCGCCAAGCTTACCGCTTGCTTCTGGGGATTCGCTTGAACGCCCGCTGGGCTTATTGCGGTCGTTGGCGTTGTCGGACATGAGGCGTAGGCGTTGCGTGAGCGTGAGGCTTGTCTGGGAGCATCGCACAGATTGCCGCGTCTCGCGGCCGTGCTGGTGACACGGCCGGTACGGTTCCTCTCGCAGTCATCGGTTAGTCCTCGCTCGGGGAGTCCGTGATGCGAACGACCTTGACCCGCTCACCACGCCATCTTTTGGGAACGTATGCAATAGCCCCTGTTCCAGCAGGTTTCACTGTCTTCTCAACTATTTCGTGACCCTGCACTTCGTAGCGGTCGAGAGTTTCTGTAACGGTCATGCATAGATATCTTATGCCCATAGGTAATAATTGGATTGTAAGACTCTACGGACTCACGAACTATTCAGCTTCACCAGTCTAATGCGTCCATCTCTTGAGGCTCAGCCCCCTCCTGTTCCTGCTCCTGTTGGTCAAACTTCTTTGCTCGCTTATACCGCCCGCCGTATTTTTTGGATAGTTCAGGCGGAATCTTGGCATTCAACTGTTCTTGGAGGATGGTGACGTTCTCCTCGACGGTGAGTGTCGAATCCAAGTAGTCCCACCAACTGTCTCCGAGGTTGCTGTATTCGGCTATTCTCACCAAGTCCTTCAGTTTCTGTTCGAGGATGAGCGGGCGCATGGACTGAAGTGTCTGAGCCTCCCGTGCATCTCGCTTCTTGCTGGTGACTGGCTTGCGCTTCTTGTATTTCCAATACAGGTTGAGCGTCGACCTGACCTCTTTTAGACTCTTGCTCATGATGTTGCTGGCGAACGATTTGGTGCTTCGATGCTAACTCATTTAGTCCGCGATGAAGGCTACCTCTCCGACTTCGTGGAAATATCCGCTCTGGACGGCGTCGTAGTATATGTTCCACAGTTGGTGGTTATTGGGGACTCCAAGATGGGCTCCAATAAGCCGCCCAAGGTCAATTCCTGAGGCTTTCACATCCGAATCGAACTCGCGGAGAACTAATTCCGCAGTTTCACCTGCAACGCACCTTGCTCCATCGTAATCTCCTTCGGTTGGCTCCTTCGCCTGTCTGATTAGGAACTTGAACGGAACGTCGTCGAGTTCGATTTCTGTTCGCTTCCAGTATTCGGTGCCTCGACTCTTCTGAATTTGGTGCACCCTCTCGTCCTCGGTCTGTTGTAGCTCCGACATGAAGCAGAGAATAGGAGGGGCCGTACAGGTGTATAGGTAATCACTGAAATATGGCGCATATTTCAATAAATTTCGCACAGATTGCCGCTTTCTTCTCTGCTGTCTGCCGATCATCGATAGAGACAACTCCCCGTCGACTCGCCCGTTCCGCGTTTGGTCCATCCGCTGGTACTGACCTACCTGCTCAACCATCGACACGGGCTGGTGTCGCGGCTTGGTCGCGCTATCACGGCCTGCCCGTGGCTATTGGAATCCCCGCGTTTCGGCTTCGTCCTTCTCTGGTATCTCTTCGATTTCTTCTGTGTCTGGTTCCGTTGCTTCAAACTCTCCAAGGTCAATCGGCTCGTCGATGAAGGAAGAGTCCACCTCGAAGTCGTGGACCTTTCGAGCATACTGCTCCTCTGACATCCGACGTTCCCGGTACTGTTGGGTATCATCGACCAACGCCTTCGCGCCCTTGAATTCACTACGGTCAAGCTCTATCCCTGCTTGGCAAATCGGACACACCAATTCTTTGTGTGAGAACCACGGTATGAGAGGAATCCAGAAGATGTGGAACCACGACCGCCACTTGTAGGCGTGGTAGTATACGCCGTTGTCACATCTCGGACAGTGGAACGGGTACGAGGGGCCGTAATCTTTGTCTCGCACTTTCCGGCCGAATATAATGAATAGCAGGTATAGTATCATAGTCATGTTGCCAAACGGGAAAATCATAAAACTTCTTGCTATCACAGCCGCCGAGGGCGAGCGGAAGCGGGAAAAATTCAAACGTCTAATAGTCGTAGTTTCGAAGGAATGGGAGAAGACCGCGGACAGGGTGACCCGATGGCTTTCGTTCAAGCACTCGTGGCCCTCATAATCGCGGCTATCATAGCTCTTCTTGGAATCTACCTGTTCTCATATCTTGCAGGAAATATCGAGATTGAGGGGTCATTCGCTGGACTCGGCCAAACTGTTCTGATAGGAAGTGCTGACGCACTCGTCCTTGGCGTAGGCGGGTCGGGGCTTGTGATTACTGCCCTTCTGTTTCTGATAGCGAGGACCGGAAGATGACTCCTGAGGATATTGGGAAATCAGTGTTACTCGCGTTCACCGTGGTGGTTATTCTGCTCTTCATCTGGCCGTATCTCCCGAAATCAGGAGCGTTTTCGGGGCTCACCTCCCTGTTATCTGCCGCGGCAGAGTTCATTATTCCGATGCTCGTGATTGGTCCCCTCGCTGTCGCATACTACCTTCTGAAGGATGGCGGACTTTGACCGGAAGCAGGCCTTATTCAGTCGGAGGGAGTTTCTGCCAGGCTTCGTGGAACTCTTCCAGCTTCTCGTTTATGTCTCGCATCCCATCTGACCTGATACGGCTGATGTCATCGTAGACCTTGAGGCGGCGTTCGTTCGAGTTAGCTGTTCTGTACGGAATCTGTCCCGCCTCCTCCGACGTGAATACGAAGTATTCGACTTCTGAATAGTCATCTGCCAGCTTCACGCAGACCAAGTAATCGAACTTCTCTTGCTTGATGCCATCGAACAACCACGCGCTCTTTCCGTCGTTGAATATTGCAGACTTGACTTCTACGCCGCGTCCATCGCTCAGAATGATATCGACCCCATGCTGTCCAGCCTTGAAAGTGGGGGTGTGTCCTCGCTGGATGAGCTCCTCCATCACCATCCATTCTCCTATCTTCCCCGTAATCTCTTTGCGAGGAATCTGAAGCGACTTGCTCTCCAAGAACTGGTAGAAGCGAGCCAGTCTCTCTACTGCCTCACCGTATTTACTCATGCCTCGGCTGACTCAATCCACTTGAATATGAGTTTGGGACACTTGGGGAAGTCTCCAAAACTTAAGCACGGAGAGGCGACGGTGCTTTATGTAGGCAAGTTGAAATCATGGCCACAACCGCCAACTCCAAAGCCGAATCGGACGACCGCCGGGCCGAGTATTTCGTGAAGCCCGAGCAGGTCGAGGAGATGCGAAACGCCACGGTCGCTGAAAGCGCAGGCTACCTGAGTCAACGAAACGACGCTATCATCCAAGTCCTATACGACACGGGCCTGCGAGTGGGCGAACTGGTCGCCCTCAACGTGGATATGGTCGACCTCGATGAGGAGGTGTTCCGCTTGCCGCCTCACATCCAGAAACAGCCGCCGCAGGGAAGCGGCCCTAATCCCGTGACCATGAGACTCGCGGGTGAAACTGCCCGTGTCCTCCGTCAGTACCTCAATACGCGATGGAAGGATTCGGAGGCACTGTTCCCGTCACGACAAGCGGCACGGATGACCACAGAATCCGTGAGGAATGTGGTGAGTCGCGCCGCAGAGGCCGCTGAAGTCAATCCTTACACCATGGGCGGGCGTGGCGAACCAGCGGACGTCTCCCCGCATACTCTGCGGCACTCGGTGGCGTGGCGGATGATGAACCGAGAGGAAGGTAACTCCCTCTACGATGTACGGAACCGTCTGCGCCACAGCTCCATCAGCACGACCGAGGAGGTCTACGACCACTGGGAGGAGGTGTGACCATGCTCCGCAACCTCCTCAATGCGGCCAAAAGGCTCTACACGGATTTCATCCTGCTCGCCCTCGGCCTCTTGCTCGCCCTATCAGCGTTCACAGGGGCACAGGCTGAGTCGGGCGTAGCGGTCCTCCTCATCCTCCTGCTCGTCCCGGTCGGACTCTGGGAGGTCATCAAGCGAATCCGACGATGAATCCACCTGAACCTCCTTTCGAGGTGGGGGACGTCATCGACGTTGCGATACCACCCAACACGGTCACGTACGGAGACATCTACCTCGGCGTGTGGCCCGGTGGCTCGCTGTTCGTGTGGTGTAGGGGTGTCCGACGGGAGACTATTGTCAAGATACGAACATCCGGAATTGCCCACGAGTTTAAGGAGATTCTGGGAGTTGCAGAGGGAACCCGTGCCGGTTCCTGTGTGATTTTCTACCCGTACAGACCTTCCATCTTCTAATTCCACTTTCACTCCGCTCGCGGAACCCTTTTCATACTACAAATATAATGATTCTGCAGAGGATGCCTCGGACAAGCGATTACGCTCTTGACGTCCGGATTTGGGACGTTGCTCACGGAAGTGCCGCCTATATGCGAGCCGGGAACAAAGACGTGGTCCTCGATTGTGGGGCCGGTTCTCGGTTTTCCCCGCTTGAGTGGTTGAATAATCCTTACTACGGTATGAATGCACTTGATTATCTGATAATCAGTCATCCTCACGAAGACCACATAGAGGATTTGGATATGCTGAAAGACCTCGGCCTCAACAACTCTAATCTCATCTTTCAGCGTCCCAAGCAAGCCACTTCATTGGTCGAAGAAAACCTGAAGAAGGCCAAACGCGAGGGGAACGATGATTTCGTAGAAGATGCTGAATACTACTTAAATGTCTTGGACGAGTTCGACCAAACTCCGGACGTTCTTCCTCGAGACCCTAATTGGGCGATGGATGTGAGCGGCTCCAGCCGTTATCGTACCGACGGTGGAATACCTTATCGTGGGGTTACTATCCATAATTTTGGCACTCACAAGTTACTCGGAAGTGACAACTACGAAAAACTGAACAACCTAAGCCGGATTACAGTTGTAGACGCCTTTGGATTTAGGCTGGTCAGTGCGGGCGACCTCCTCAAGCTTGGAATTAATGAAATCAAAGAGAATGACGATGCAATGGAGGCCATTAGAGATGCTGATGTCCTCATCGCGCCCCACCACGGTCGAGACAGCGGCTTCGACCCAGAATTCGTGAGTCACATCAACCCAGATTTAACCGTATTCTCCGACAAAGATGCCAAACACACTGTCAGTAACAAGTACGGTAGACTGACCGACGGGAAAGACGTTTACGACGAAAGTAAGGACACATATGATTATTCGAGGAAGGTTCTCTCAACCAATAACGACGGTCGAATTCGAATCCAAGTCAATAACGAATCCGATTGGAGTGCGAGTATTTATCGCCGCGATTATGCGACTGCCAAAGCATCTACCAAACGTTATCAGAAAAGTGATTAATTGATAGAATATGGCTGTTGCTCGAAGTTTTCGCGCTCTGGAGCTCTATGACGTTCTGGCGAACTTGGTTCCCGGCGCGGTCTTACTGCTCGCCCTCAGCGTTATCTTCCAAGTCGAGAACTACATCCAATTCTCGACGGGTGCTATCGCGGCTGGGGCTTTCCTGGTTTCCGCCCTCGTGTGCGGCCACGTTATCCAAGTCGTCGCCAGCGAACTCGACGGGACTCCCACGCTGTTTGGAGATGTCATCCACGCGACCCGAGAGGATGACGTTGAGGAACCCGAGATAAAGGTCACTCATGTTGAGGAGGCCGTCTGGCCGCTTATGAAACGGAAGTTTGCTCTGCCGGACGATTTCAAGGACTACGGAGAGATGTTCCGGCTCTTATTGAGTTACATCGAGACGACGCCAGCGACCCGCGCCCTCCGGTTTCAAGCCCTCCACTCGTTTCACCGGAGTATGTGGGCCGTCGGGTACATCTCGGTCGCTCTAACCCTTGTCGGGGTTCTCTTGAAGTGCGTGGGTTGGGTCGCTGTCCGCTCGTGGCCTATCCTCGGCCTTGCTCTCGTGGGTAGCTTTGCGGGGATACTGGTCTTCGGGCAACGAAAGGAGAAGATGAACAAGCGGTTCATCCAATATGCGATTGCTGATTTCTATTCCGACCAGATAGACGAAATCAATAGCGGAGGCGGACAGAGCGGTTCGTAGGCAGTGGCAACCTGAATTTTCCAGCGTCTTCACAGAAATTTCTTGATTTTTAGAGGACTCCTGTTCAGCCGATTATCTTCTCAAGCCAACTCTTGTTCTGTTGGTCCGGTTCCCGCTCCTCGATAATGCGCTTCTCGGAGGTTTGATTTGCCAACAGCGTTTGTTGGGCCAATCCCTTCTTCGGACCGCTCCTCGTAGAAAGCGAATACGCGAGTTCGATGGAATCACGTAACTGCTGGCGTTGCTCGGGGGTTAGCGCAGTCCGGCCATCGCCAAGATTTGCCTCCTTTCGGATTTCTCCCTGCCAGATGCTTTCCTTGGGCGGAAAATGCGACTCCACTATCTCCTGTGTGTTCTTAAGCTGATACCGCCGATACAGCAGGTGTTGCTCTGTATAGTTACCGAGCGCGTGATGCTTATTGAACTCCGTTTTCAGGAGCTTTAGTACGTTATCAGGCAAATCCGCTGTATCAGTGAGCGAGTCGATGATGTCCGGCGCTCGCGGATTACTAAGCCCAGAACGAAGCGTGTCACCACCGCCTCTCGGTCTGCTTGGCGGTCGATTCCTGCTCCGTGATTTGCCCTTGCTTTCCCCGTTCTTCGTGTGCCCGTTCTTCCGCGGTTTCGGACTCATATCCGGAATCTGTGTGAGGGTCTACTTAGCGGTCATGCGGCGCTACGGTCTGAGAACGGAGAAAAAGAACTGAAGCCCGCTACCTATCGTTCAGTCTTGATACGGTAGCCACCCGAATCCACCTCGCCGTCGATGTACCAGCCTGCCTCATCAAGCAGGTCTTCCAGCGTCTCCCGGTCGGCGTCAGTGTCCCAATTGGCCTTGCTGAAGTAGAGCGTACCCAGATGAACCTCCTCTGGTCCTTCGTCCTCTTCGTCGGCGTCTTCGTCGGAGTCGCTACCGTGGTGCTCCTCCCACGCGGCCTCGACGTCTGCTTTCTTCACGTCCTCGACTTCGCCATCATCAGTGCGAGCCTTGTAACTCGTAGCTGAGCCACTTCCTTCGGTGAAATACTCGACTTCTCCGAGAACCGCACCGCTATCGCGCACGGCCTCGAAGAACGCTTCCTTGCTCTCGAACTCTGCTTCCGTGTCGGATTCGCTTTCGCTCATGGTTTCGTTGGATTTCTGGGGTTGGTTTCTGCTCGGTCACTGTTTTGGGTCGTCGCCGTCTGGTGGATTTTCGCCGGTGATTCCGCTCACCTCCGCCAGACCGGATAGCCAAGAGTAACATAAGTGTCATGTTTCGCAGAATGCCGCACGGCGAAGGCCATCCAAGAGAAACAAGAGTCGTAGCGAGTCAGCGGACGCAGAAACAGGCTGTACGAGACTACCACAAAACACGAGCGTTGCGACTGAAAGCGAGGTCGTGCGGTCAGTTAGGAATCAGTCGGTTACTCCTGCTCGATACCAAACCGTTGGTGGTACTTCTCCTGTACGTCCTTTTTCACCAACTGGAGGTACTTCATGGTCATGTCAAGGTCAGCGTGACCGAGGTGTTTCTGGACCGTTCGTACGTCGATGTCACAGCGGAGGGCGTGAACAGCATGACCATGCCGGAGCGCGTGAGCAGTAACGCGATGGCGTTTCTGTCCCGCCTGGTCTCGGTACATTACCTCCTGAATCCCGGCGTTCTCCGCGGCCTCCAGTATCATGTCAGTCACGTTTTCAGGCCGGAATTGACCCGACTGCCGTGTGACAAACACGTAGTCGGATTCTGCCGCGTAGGTGTGTGAGGAGCGGTATCCCCTGTCGAGCCACTGGTCCATGAGCAAGTCGAGCGAGGGCTGGTAGAATACGGTGCGGCTCTCCTTGGTCTTCGGCGACCAGATATCAATACTCCGTTCCTCTCGGTTGATATCGTCCAGTTCCATCTCGACTAATTCGCAGGCCCTGATTCCGGTCTGCCAGAGCAACCGGACCATCAGTTCGTTCCGGACTTTGGGCGAGGGAACGTGCTCTGCAAGGGCTTCCATCTCGTCCGGTGTGATGTAGGTGATATCGGTCTCGTCGTGCTTCTTCGTGTTTTTCTCCACGTAGTCACTCCGCGTCAACTCGTCCAGAGGATTGTCCTCTATGTAGCCGAGTTTCCCAGAGAGCATATCGTAGAAGTTGTAGATGGAGTCGTATTTCCCGGCAATCGTGTTCGGAGCGTATCCCTGCTGTTTCAGGTGCAGGAAATACTGCTCCACCTCTAACGGGGCCATGTCGGGAATATCCATGCCGACTTCCTCGGCCCACTCACTGAACTGTCGCAGGTCGGTCTTCCGCTTATTGTACGTTCCTTGCGCTTTCAGCCCCTTCACACGGTCGAGATACCGCTGAGCGTGTTCGTCCATAGCAGGTTACACCTCCTTGTACCACCGGAGTTCATCGCCGATATCGGCTGTCTGTATCCGGTGTGAGTCATCCTCCAACAGTTCGATTGCCTCTACGACCAAATGCTCCTCAGCGCCGACCGTATTGGCAATAGCCGTTAGCGTCCCGGCGTGTGCAGTCGGGTCGGTCTCGTGTTCGGTCTCCGGTCGAATTTCCCCGCGTTCCCATTTCCAGATGTGGTCCTCACTCGGGGGTAGGACAGCAAACACTTCGTTAGCGAGTTCACGGATGTTCTGGGCCGGTTCGCGGGTTCGGGCTTCGATGGCTTCGACCGTAGTCCCGAGGTCCTCGACCAGCGTACGGAGCTGTCGAAGCTCCTCTTTGATTTCCTCGAAGTCCTCAGTCTTCGATACCTGTGCATCGGGCTGGGTTTCGGTCTCGATTTCTTTCTGTACGGCTCGACGTATCAGGTCGGCCTTGCTGTTGTATTCGGGATTTTCACCGACATACTCTTCCCAATCCGTTCTCTGTTGCTCACTAATGAGCAGGGTCGTCTGGTGCTCGCCTGACATTCATTCCACCCATATGATATGTCATACAGGTGAAATACATGAGTCCTATGTGGAGGTCACATAGCATGGACCGCATCTCCGCGATCAGGAACGTCGAGGAGGCACTCAGGGCGTTCGAGGCGGGCGAGGCAGACCTCGCGACGACCGAAGAGCGTGTGCTCGCGGCGCTCCGGACGTACGCGACGGAGTTCGAAGGGAGTGGTCTCGGGGCGTACGTGGGCCGCGGCGCGGAGGCCGTCGAGGACGTGGTGGTGATCGCGTCCTCGCGGGCCGAAGCGCGAGATCGAATCGTCGAACACGCCCCGGCGACGCCGTCGTCGTTCGACGTCGAGCAACTGGACTGACTGCCGGTACCGACAGCGTTAGGTACTCCGTCACGACAGGGGAGGGCAACGGTGCTACTCGTCGTCACGTACTCGCGGGACGCCCGCACCACGCTCCGGAACGTCTGTCGGAGCCACGAGGGGACGGTCGTCCGACGATTCGGTCGCGCGACGCTGTTGGAGGAGACGGAGTTGGGGGCGTTTCTCGCCCTACGACTCCGGGCGAAACACGGCGACGACGTCCAGATCGAACGGACGCGTCCGTTCAACGAGTTCGAGACTGTGCCCGAAGCGGTGCGGGCGGCCGCCACGGCCTACGAGGCCCGCGAGACACCGAGCACGCCCTACGCCAAGTTCGCGGCGGGGACCGACCATCCCGATCCGGAGGCCATGCGCGATGCCGACCTGTGACCGTCGAGTCACTCGGCGACGACACGTATGCGGGTGAGGATCGACGGGACCGTCCGGGAGGGATGGGCAGTCGAGGTCAGGAGCGTCGACGCGGCGGCGCTCTGTCGGGCGATCCGTGGCGAGGCGTCGCCGGTCCACGTCGAGTGCCCCGAGCCGGGACGCGTCCACGACCACGTCGCCCCCCTGCCACCGTCGGCGTTCGACCGGCGGGCGGCGCTCGCAGCCGTGGCGCGGGCACGGGGCCACGAGGCCGAGCAGGCGGGGGAACTCGCGGCGGCACGGGACGAACTGGCCGCGGTGTCGCCGCCGGCAGTCGACCTCAGGGAGGCACGCCGGCGGGTCGCGACGGTGGGCGCCGAGGAAGAGCGCCTCCGGGAGCGGGTCGCCGAACTCCGAGGGCGAATACAGGCACGGCACGAGACGGGTGCCGACACGACGGCTGTCGAGGCGCAGTTGGACGCCGCGACCAGCGACCTCGCGGAGGCCGAAACCGAGCGGATCGCGGCCGAACAGGCGCTCGACCGTGCGGAGCGGGCGGCACGGGAGGCCCGCGACCGACGGGAGAAGCGCCTCGAACTGGAAGACCGGGTGGCGAACCTCGAACGACGGGTCCGCGAGGAGTTGGCGGCGAGGGTGTGGGAGGCGTTTCGGGCGGCTGTCGAGGCGGTCCCGGGGAGTGCCACGGTCGGCGAGTCACCGGGAGCCTACGAGGGCGACGCGGTGACGGCAGCCCTCGGCGTCGCGCGTCTCGCACCCCTCGACGCGCCGGTCGTCGTCGACGGCCTCGACCGCTTCTCTGGGGCCGACGCCGCGGCAGCGACCCTCGACGCGCCGGTGATTTATGTCGGGTAACGCAGCCAGCCGGGACCATGGAGTCCGATTGGACGCTCACGCGACTCGACGGCCGCGACGACGTCGCCCTCGTGACGGTCGAACTGCACAATCCGTCACCGGTCGACCGCCGAGTCAGGGTGACGAACCGCTTGTCCGGCCCGCTCCTTCCTCCGCGGCGCGCCGGCGTTCCCGAACGAGGGTGGGACACCGACGGGTTCACCGGCGTCGTTCCCGCCGGCGACCGCCGAACGCTCGGGTACGCCTGCCCGGCACCCGACGAACGGCCGCCCGTCGAAGTCCGGGACGAGGGACGCGCGAGCGCGGCGGCGTCAGAGTCGACGGCCGCGGCGGCGATCCGAGGGCTGGACGCGGCGCGCCCGCCGGCCGACGCACTGCCCGACGCATCGGCGGCGCACGGAGCGGGGACGGCGAGCGCGGCGATGGAGACGGACGCGGGGGGACGCTCGGACGACGAGGCGGTGTCGCAGAACGATGATCCGCCGGCCTCGGACGAAACTCCGTCCGCGACCGGGACCGACCCGACGGTGGTCCCGCCGTCGGTCGCGGCGTGGCTGGCGGCGGCCGAGCGGCGGATCGAACGGGGCGAGCAACTGACGGACGCCTCGGCCGAGACGGCGGCGACCGCTCTCGGTGGCGCGGATGATCTCGCCGCCCTCGACGAAGCGGTCGCGGCCGACGCCGAGCGACTCCGGGCCGTCTCGGCGCGGGCGGCGAGGCTCGCGGAGCGAGCGGCGGCGGTCGACGTGCCGTACACCGCCCTCCGGAGGCTGGCGTGATCGTCGCCGTCGCCGGCGGGAAAGGTGGCGTGGGGAAGACGGCCGTCGCGTACAACTTGGGGGCGGCGCTCGACGCGGTGGTCGTCGACGCCGACTTGGGAATGGCCGACCTCCCTCACAGCCAAGGACCGGATCTCCACGACGTGCTCGCGGGGCGGGCGGATCCGATGGAGGCCGTCTGCCACGGACGGGTGTCGCTACTGCCCTGTGGTCGGTCGCTGGCCGGCGCCCGGGCGGCGGACGTCGGTTGTCTCGCGGAGGCGCTCCGGACGGTGGCGGCCCGTGTCGGCGACGTGGTGGTCGACTGCCCGGCCGGTCTCCGTGCCGACGTCGGGGTTCCGCTGGCCGTCGCCGACGCCTGCGTCCTCGTGGCGTCGCCGCGACGGTTCGCACTGGCCGACGTGGTCCGGACGCGAGAGTTGGCGCGGGAACTCGACGCGGGGCTGATCGGTGTCGTACTCAACCGGACGGCCGACGACGACGACGTGCCGGCCGACGCACTCCGGCGGACCCTCGGTGCCCCCGTCTCGGCGGTGCCGGCCGATCCGCGCGTCGGCCGATCCGTCGACGACGAACGACCGGTCGTGTCGGCGGCGCCGGATTCGGCCGCCGCCGAGGTCTTTCGCTCGCTCGGCGACAGGGTTCGGACCTGCAAGCGGGAACGCCGCGGCCGCGACGATCACTCCGTCAACAGCGTGTAGGTGTTGCGGACGGTCACGGGCGTGACGCCGGCCACGTCGGCGGCGTCCTGTTGGGTGAGCGACGCACCGTTCTCGCGGGCGGCCGTGTAGAGACAGGCCGCGGCGACGCCGCTGGGGTTGCGACCCGCGGTATCGCCCGACTCGCGGAGGCGTCGTGCGTGGGCCTCCGCGTTCCGACGGACGGCCTCGCTCACGTCGAGTTCGCTGGCGTACCGGGGGACGTACTCCACGGGGTGGATCGGCCCGGTCGCGATGTCGAGGTCGCGGTTCAGCGCGCGGTAGGCCGCGCGGTGTTCTGCCTCGCTGGCCTTGGCGGCGTCGACCACCTCGTCGACGGTGCGGGACACGGAACACACCCGGCAGGTGGCGTAGACCGTCGCGGAGGCAAAGCCCTCCAGTGATCGCCCGCGGAGCAGGTCCGCCTCCTGTGCCGACCGGAACAGCGAACACGCCGACTCGCGGACGTGCCGGGGGAGCGACAGCGCCCCGACCAGTCGTCTGATCTCCGTGAACGCGTACACTTGGTTGCGCTCGCGTTTCGTCGATATCTGGGCGCGGTTGTGCTGGGTCCGCATCCGCGACAACCGACGCCGCTTCCGTCCCTTGATGCGGGTCGACCGGCCGATGTCGGTCGAGAGCCCGCGGTCGTGACGCGACTGGGTGAGCGGCGCGCCCGTCCGCTCGGGCGACGTATCGTCGTCGGCAAACGAGCGCCACTCCGGCCCGTGGTCGATCCGGTACTCGTCGACGACGAGTCCACACTGCCCGCAGACCGTCTCGGTCCCTTGGGTGTTCAGTCGACCGCTGCACTCCGGACACTCCGCCTCGCGTGCCTGACTCATCACAGTCGAAAGTTGGTCCCGATAGTGTATTTAAACGCGGGCGCGAACCCGTGGATTCGCGGCATTCGCCGAGCAGAAGCCTATCGGTCACCGGTATGTTCTGTCGTCGGTCCCGCGGATCGGCGGTAGGTTTTACAATCAGTGCGGCGCCACTACGCGGTGATGGGGCTGTCCGACATCGCCGCGGGAATCGAAGTACACGAACGACAGCGCGAGCGCGGGGTGCCGACGGTGGACGCGACGGGCGACGACTTAGTCGCCCGCTTGGACGACCACACGGAGGCGTTGCCGTGCACGCCCGAGGCGGCGGCGACGGTGGTCGAGACGTACGCAGCGGGGACGAGCGTCGGCGACTGTGCCCGCGAAGCGGGGGTGGCGCCGATGACGGCGGCCAAACTGCTCCACTGCTGTGGTGTCACGGGACTGTCGCCGCTCGGACCGACGGGGCGTCGGATCGTCCGGGACTGGCTGGCCGGCGACCTCGCCCGAACCGAAGCGACCGAACTCGCGGGCGCCGACGAGGCGGACTTCGCGCTGGCGACGTACGTCGAGACGCACGACCCCGTTCCGGACCTAGCCGACGCCGTCGAAGGCGTGCTCGAACCCGACGGGACGGCGACGGTCGACAAGCGCGACGCGCTAGCTGAGACGATGAGTTCCGTCGGCAACCTGCGGTAGCTATCGCGAGACGAACCCGCCGACCGAGTCGAACAGTCCGGTTCCCTCCTCGACCGACAGGTCGGCGTCGAAGACGACGGCAGCCACGTCGGCGACGGCCGTTGCGACCGAGTTCTCTTCCAGACAGGTGGGAGCGGCCGTCACTGCCCCCGTCGTTTCGGGCACGGTTGCGTCCGCGACCTCCAGATCACCGCGAGTCGCGACGACGGCGTCGGTGGCTGCTCCGACGTCGTCGAGGCGGCCACGGATCCGCTGGACGGCGTCGCGTCCCCGGGTCGTCGCCGGGGTGACGACGGCGACCCGGTCGGCGACGTTCACCGCGGCGACCGACTGATTCGACGCCACCGGTGGCGTGTCGACGACGACGTGGTCGAAGGCGTCGGCCGCGGCGGCGACCCGGGACTCGAATCGCTGCGCCGCGGCGGCGGATTTCGCACGGGCGAGGCGTTCAAACGGTGCCACGGCGGGACAGCAGGCCAACCGTCCGTCGGCGTCGAGCGGCAGGTCGACCAGCCCGTCTTCGAGCGTCGCCTCCCGTCGGTCGGTGAGCAGCGCCGTCAGATCCGGATCGAGTCGACCGGAGAGGTAGTCGGACAGGCCTTGCGTGGCGAAGGCGGCGTCGAGGACGGCGACCGACTGCCCGTCGGCCGCGAGAAGCGCCCCGAGTTCGACCGACAGTCGCGTGGTCCCCGCCCCACCGGTCGCGCCGACCAGCGCCGCCACCGTTCCGGCGTCACCGTCGCTCATACCACGGTGTGTGGCGCCCTCCGATTAAAAACTCGGGGCGAGGGCGTCGGGCGCCGTGAGAGGTGGTGTGGTCGGACGACGAACGGGACAAGAGCCTTGTCGACGCCGGCCCCAGAGCGTGCATGGTCGCCGTCACCGACGACTCGGCGGTCACGTGGACGGCGCTTCCCGACCGCGAATCCGACCGACTCAGACTGCTCGTCTTTCACCTCGGGGCCGGCGTCGTCGGCGTCGTCGGCCTCCTGATCGTGGCGGCCCTCGTCGCACTCGCCGTTGGAGGGGACGTCGGCGGCGACACCGGGACGCTCCTCCTCGTCGGCGTCCTCCTGTTCGTCGGCGGGCCGATGTCGCTGTGGTATCTCCGACTCGCGTCGACACACGGGACGGAGGGGGAACTCGGCACGCTCCTGCCGAACACGGGATGGGTTCGTCGTCGCTACCTGCCGGTAGCCGTCGTCGGGGGTCCCATTCTCCTCCTGCCGCTGGCGCTCCAGCCGGGACTCTTGCTCGCCTACCCGCTGGCGTTCGTCGCCGCTAGGTGGGCGGTCGATCTTCGGTACACGGTCGGCCGACTCGATCCGGCGGCGGGACGGCTCCGGTGTGCGGTGGGCGCGGCCGCCGTCGAACATGGTCGGGGGGGAAGGCTCGATCCGAACGAGCGACCCGTCCGGACCTGCGATCTGACGCCGCTCCGCCGCGTCCATCGCCGGCAGATCGGCAGCTACACACTGTTTTTCCTCCGGTATCGGCGCCGTGGCTGGTGGGGGCGACCGCTCCTCCTCGTCGTTCCGAGCGAGGCGGCCGAACGGGTCGGGGCCGCTCTAGAGACGGTTGCCGAGACGGAAACGGACGGGGACGGGGAGTCGACGGACGGCCTCGACCGGTCGGTCCGGGTCGCGCTCGGGGCTCTCGGGACGGTCTTCCTGTGTGCGACCGGGGTCTTCGTTGTCTTCGCCGTCGAGCGGTTGGCCGTCGTCGCGTACGCGGTGGCGACCCTCGGACTGTTCGGCGCGGGGATGCTGGTCGCGGCACTCCGGGGGTAACCGCCGGTGTCGAACCCGTTATGCCGGTCGCGGCCGAAACGAGGCCGATGCTCGAACCCGGCGATCCGGCCCCAGCGGTCTCGGCGCGCAACCAACACGGCGAATCGGTGACACCCGACTTCACGGAGCCGACGGTCGTCTTCTTCTACCCCGAGGACTTCACGAAGGGTTGTACAGTCGAGGCCTCGGAGTTCCAAGCGGCGCTCCCGGAGTTTCGTGAACTCGGCGTCGCCGTCTACGGTGTCTCGATGGACGACGCCGAGCGCCACGCGGAGTTCGCGGAGGCGGAGGGACTTCTCTTTGACCTGCTCGCGGATCCGGAGGGAACGGTCGCCGAGGCGTTCGGCGTCTCGACGGATCACGGCTACGCCGACCGCCGCACCGCGTTGCTCGCCGACGGAGAGGTACTCGCGACGTACGCCCCCGAACCGGGCGATCACGCGCGTGACGTCCTCGACGATGCCCGCGAGACGTTCGTCGTCGGGGGGTAGTCACCACGCCGCGTCGAGGACCGACCGGATCTCGGCGGGCGTCGGATCGACGCCGGCCGGCGCGGCGTCCATCAGCCCGTCGCCGTGGATTTCGGCCGCGATCCCGGACAGATCGTCGCGGGCGAGGCCGTCGAGCGCCCGAAGTTCGGCGGGGAGTCCGAGGTCGGCGGCGACCCCCGCGACGGCGGTGGCGACCGCGTCGGCGGGATCGGTCCCGTCGGCGACACCGAGTGCCTCGGCCAGCAGATCGCGGCGGGCGTGGACCTGATCGAAGACGTAGCGCAGGACGTGCGGCGCGAGGATGCCGTGGACGACACCTTGGTGGGCGTCGTAATCGTGGGAGAAGCCGTGGCCGAAGGCGTGGATGATCGACGCCCGGTAGGTGCCGGGCGTGGAGATGCCGTACTGGGCGAGGACGACCCCACAGACCGCGTCGTAGAGGCGGTCCGTGTCCATCGACTCGGTGGGCAGGGTCGGGAACCCCGCGGACATGAGCGACAGCGCACGGGTCGCGGTGGCGTCGGTAACCGGCGTCGCGTACGGCGAGTAGAGACACTCGACGGCCTTGTCGAACCCGTTCATCGCGGAGGCGGTGAGCACGGACGTTGGCGTCGTCTCGAACAGCGCGGGATCGTAGCACAGCGCGGTCGGCATAAGTCGCGCGTCGCTGAGCGAGCCGTTGGGAATCTCGTGGGCGGGCGTCGCCGCGGGGTCGAGCGAAAGCCCGACGCCGGCGATGACCGAGAGGTCGGCGCCCGCGAGCGTCGTCGGCACCGCGACGATGGGCAGGGGGTCGGCGCCGACGGGAACGGTCCCCGTCTCGATGGCCCGTTCGGCGGCGGCCGCGGGGTCCTCGTGGCTCGCTAGCGCGACGATTACCTTCGCCACGTCGAGACTGCTCCCGCTCCCGACGGCAACGAGGGCGTCGATCCCGTCGCGGCGGGCGCGGCGGGCGCCCGCCAGCCCCGTCCGCAGGTGTTTCTCGGGAGTCGTCTCGTCGAAGACGCCGGCGAGGCGGTCACCGAGACCGGCCGTGACCGGGTCCATCACCGCAGGGGTCGCGCCGACGTTCGCTCCCGTGACGACGAGGGCGGTATCGAGGCCGCGAGCGGCTAGGATGTCGCCGAGATCGGCGACACAGCCGCGGCCACAGCGGAGTTCGCCGGGGTCGTAGTCGAAGGTGAACTGCCGGTCGGACGCTGCGTCGGTGGACATACACCCCGTACGGTGGGGGCGGTGTTAAGGGCGGGCCGGGCGACGGCCACCTCACTCGTGTTCGGAGCGCAGTCGCTCGACGATGGCATCGGTGCGGTCCCGGTCGCCGAGGTCGGTCACGGCGTCACCGACGGCGACGGCCCCGCCCTCGACCACGTCGGCACAGATCCCACCGCGGCCGTCGCCGAGGGCGCTGGCGACGCCCGCCTGCGCGGCGAGTTCCTCAACGTGGGCACAGGGCGGACGGGGGCGAGTGCCGACGAGTGTCGCTTCGCCGAGTCGGAACCGGTGATCGAGGAGGTCGTGAACGTCGACGCCCGCGACGACGACGTTGCGCCGGTGTTGGCCGTCGGTGAGGTCGATCCCCGTCTCGCGCTCGATTGCCGCGAGCGCATCGCGAGCCACGAGCGTCACCTGACAGGTGTCGTACGGGGAGTAGTACCCCTCGCCGGTGCAGTAGCGGTCGCCGCGCAGGCCGGCGTCCGCGACGGCCTCGACGCGGTCGACCGACTCCATGGGCTCTGAGCCCGCGGGCGCGAGGAAGAGATCAGTGACGCGAGCCATACCGCCACTCGGCGGTGGCGACGCATAACCGGTGGGGTCAGAGCGTCCGGCCGACGAGGGTGACGAGCGGAACGAGGACGATCAAATACGCGGCCGCCGATACCGCCCAGTCACGGCGGACGGCGGAAACCCGACCGTCGGCGATCCGCGACCGGGGCAACACGACGACGGCGAAAAAGCCGACCATCAGAACGTAGAGCAGGCCGGTCGTGGCAGCGGTCGTGACGAGCGACGAACCGAGTAGGGCCGCCGTCGTCAGCGAGAGCCAGACGAAAAGTGGGCCGGTCAGGACGCCGGCGAGGTAGTGGACGACGACGGCGAGGCGACCGGGGGCGTCGTCGGGCGGGCGGCCGGTCAGGACGCCGGCCGCGACGAACGGCGGCGTCTCACCCTCGGGAAGGCGGGCCATCACTACGTCCATCACGAGCGTCGCGATTACGGCGGCGGCGACGCCGACCGGGAACAGGAGCGACACGGCGAGCGAAGCCGCAGGTGCCGTCGACATGCGGGCTGTACGTGCGCCCTCGACTTCGACCTGACGGTGGATCGAGGGCTAAAACGCTCCGACAAAAAGATATGATTTCTGGTAGTTCTGGTCAAAAACACGGAGACTGGACCACGCCGACGGGAACCACACCGAACGCCGATACGTACCGTACCGAGCCATATCGAGCCTATATATCGGAATATACCGAATCATCGTGCACGGTCGTTGACAGACCATCCGAGTCGATTACGACATATCACATTACGGAAAGTTTTATAAAAGTGTGGGTAGAGTAACTAATCGAGATGACAGCCACTACCCTCGACGCCGACATGGCCGGGCGTGACCAATCGAGCATCGCCGTCCCCGAGACGCTCCAGTCCGCGGAGTCGAAACTCGTCTACGTGTTTCTCGCCGCCAGCGACGGGGCGACAGTCGAGGAACTGCACGAGGCTCTACACCTCCGAAAGATAACCCTCTTTCCCGTGTTGAGCACGCTAACAGAGCGCGACGTGGTCGGTCGTGAGGGCGCGCGGTACGTCCCGTCGGCGTCGTAGCGAGAGACAGTCGGGGCCGGCGCTACGGAACGAAGCGGGTCGGTCCGCGCAGGTGGCTCTAGCGGCGGATCGATTGCGGCGACAGGAGTAGACTATCGTGAATGAATGCCCGTGGCCGGCGGGCAGGTGATGTGGCATGTCGTGAAAACAGGGTGGACGCACCACCGGGAGCGGGTGGATGCGTCGGCCATGGACGAACTACGGGTAGCATTCCCAGTCGACTCACCCTGGAGACTGACCGTCTCATGTGGCGTTGACGATGCGGTGGACCGAATCGGCGAATCGGTCACGGTTCGATCCTATTCGTTCGTATCTTCGATCACCTCTCGCATCAGTGTGGACGAATCGTCAGTATAAATGCGTTTGCTTGCATGACCTTTGAATCATTTACGTGTATAATGAATCGTATGTGACGAGTTTCGGCGCCGGGCGTCGCCGCTCAGGCGGATTCGATGGCGGCGGCCACCTCGGCGCGTTCGTCGTCGTCCATGTCCGGCCGTTCGTCGATCAGAGCGTGGATCGGGCGGCCGCCGTCGTCGGCGAACCGCGGGACGATGTGGACGTGAACGTGTGGCACCTCTTGGCCGGCCAGTTCGCCGTTGTTGACGGCGACGGTCGTCGCCTCGGCGTCGACCGCCCGCTCTACGCGGTCGGTCAGATCGTGAGCCGCCGCGAAGACGTCGGTCGCGAGGTCCGCGGGGAGGTCGTCGAGGCGTTCGTGGTGGGCCTTGGGGATGACGAGCGTGTGGCCACGGGCCAGCGGGTTGGCGTCGAGGAAGGCCACGACGGTGTTGTCCTCGTACACGGTGTCGCTCGGGATGTCGCCGTCGACGATGGCACAGAAGATGCAGTCGGGCATGGATGGCGGTAGTGTATCCACGATAAAGAAACTACACGGCGAGAGTCCTACGTCGCCGCGTCGACGCCGCAGTCGCGGAGGACCGCGGCGAGCGCCGCCCGGTAGCCCTCGCGGTCGTAGCCGAGCCGCGACCGCCACACGTCGGCGTATGAGGGATGCAGGAGGGGGACGACCGTCGTCCCGAGGGCGTCGACCGGGTCGAGAACCGAACCGAGGAAGCCGTCGAGTTCGCGGCCCGCGGCGGCGAGAAGCGTCGTCGTCGCGTGTTTGCCGGTCGCGAGGACGACCGACGGATCGATGTGGTCGAGTTCCGACCGGAGGTGAGCACGGCAGTTCGACCGCTCGGCGCCCGTGGGTTCGCGGTTCGACCCGTCGCCGTCGGCGGGGAAGCACTTCACGGCGTTCGTATAGAAGGCGTCGTCGACGCCGACGCTCGCGAGAAGCGAGCGGATCCGCTGCCCGGAGTGTCGCGAGGTGTAGGCGAGGCCGGTTCGGTTGCCCCCCGCCCACTCGTCGGCGTCGGGGTCGCCCGCGGCGGGGGCTTCGCCCACGACCACCACCGCGGCGTCCGTCGGGCCGTTGCCCCACGCTATCCGGTCGCGGGCTTCGACGAGGGCGGGACACCGGCGACAGTCCGGATCGAGGACGAGGGCGTCGTCGGGCGACGGCGCCTCGGGGGCGGGGTCGCCCGTCACAGGACGTCCGCGACGGTCGGCGCGACGGAGACGGCGGTCACGTCGCGTTCGATGGTGTCGGTGGCGTAGATGGCCTCGACGCCGGCGCGTTCGAGTTTCGTCCGCGCCGCCCGCGCGAGCAGGGGGTGGACACAGGCGACGTACACCGCGGCGGCCGACCGGTCGTCGAGGACGGCGATAGACTCGCTCATCGTCGTCCCCGTGGCGACGATGTCGTCGACGACGACCACGTCCCGGTCCGCGACGGCGGCGTCGCTCGGCGTGATGTCGACTTCGGTCCCCGAGTGGCGCACCTTCTCGAAGTAGTCGACAGCACCACGGCCGTAGGCGTCGCGCACCGACTCGGCGAGAGAGAGGGCACCCGCGTCGGGCGAGAGAAAGAGCGGGTCGGTCAGATCCGTGGGCAGAGGGGTCGCCAGACGCGACGCCGCTCGCACCACGTCACAGGGCACGTCGAAGAAGTCCGCCACCGACGCCTCGTGGGGATCGACGAGGACGACCCGGTCGGTTCCGGTCGATACCGCGCGGGCGACGGCCCGGGCCGACACCGGCTGTCCGGGTTCGAACGCCCGTTCCTGTCGGCCATAGCCCATGTAGGGGAGGACCGTCACCACCTCGTCGACGCCCGCCTCGCGGACGGCGTCCTGTAACTGCAGGAGTTCGACGTGGGCCGCGTCGGAGATGGTCGTCGCGACGACCACCGCCCGGTCGGCGTCGTCGGGACCCGCGACCGACGCCATCCGTTCGCCGTCGGGGAACCGCTCGTAGCCGACCGCCGCGAGCGAGTGCCCCGTCTCGGCGGCCAGCGCCGCACCCAGCGCCTGTGACTCCGAACCCGGAACGATCATATCGGGCGGTCGACGGCCGGGCCGAAAACCGTTTCCGTTAGGCTTGGACCGCCAGCCGCGAGACGCCGGTAACACCCAGTGCCCGCGTCCGCCAACCGTCGCCCGCGTCCGTAAGTAGCGTCCCCGCGGCCGTCACCGCCACCGTCGCCGCCTCGGTGAACCCCACGTCGACGATCCGGTCGGTCGCGGGCGTCTCGACGCCCACCCACGACGCGACCCCCTCACGGACGAGGAGGCCGTCGTCGTCGACGGCGACGGCACGGTCCCCGTCGGCGCTCACTGCGGTGACCGCGCCGTCGCGTTCCGCCATCCAGCCGTTACCCAGTCGGTAGAGGCCATCGGCGGTCGCCGCGAATGGCATCCCTCGGCCGTGAACGTCACGAACGTCCGCGAGGCCGACCGACCGCAGGCCGTCGTCGACGACTTGGTGGACACCGTCGGCCGCCGCGATCATCCCCGCGTCGACCGCGCGAGGGTCGTCGACGGTACCCAGTCGCGTCCAGTCGCCGTCGAGACGGGCGACCCGGCCGTCGGGAGCGGCCGCCACCGGCGCCCCCTCGCCGTCGAAGCCGACGGCGACGGCCGGGCCGAAGTCGGTTGGGTCGTAACTCCCCACGAGGACGTCCTCGTCGGTGGCGACGACACGGCGGTCGCCGGTCGCGGCCACGTCCTGAACGGTCGCCCGGTGGTCGAGGCCGAACTCGCCGACGAGGTCGGCCGAGAGCGATGCGGCGACCAACCCCTGTTCGGCGGCGACGAGCACCTCGGTGGCGCCCGTCCGGTCGGCGTAGACGCGCTTCTCGTCGATGGTCAGATCGTGGCTCATACGCCACCTCCGTCGCGGGCGTTGAAAAACGGTGGTGGGGACTACCCGTCCGCCGCCGTGGTCATCCGCGACCGCACGTGAGCCGTGAAGTTGTCGAACAGGCGCTTGGTCCGGCAGGCCGCGGCGTAGGCGTCGGCGTCGATACCCTCGATCACGGCGTCGATCCGGGGCGCGGGGAGGTCCTTCTCGCGGGTGACCGTCTCGGCGCTCCCTCGGTCGTACTCGGGGTGGAACTGCACGCCCCAGCAGTCGCCGTGCCGGAACGCCTGAACACCCCGCTCGTTCTCCGCGAGGACGGTCCCACCGAGCGGGAGGTCGACCACACGGTCGGAGTGGGTCTCGAAGGCGACGAAGGGGGAGTCGATCCCCGCGAACAGCGGGTCGGCTGCCACGGCGCTGAGCTCTCGGTATCCGATCTCGATGTCGTCCATCGCCTCGACGCGACCGCCGAGGGCCGCCGCGAGGGCTTGGTGGCCGTAACAGACCCCGAGGATCGGCAGGTCGCGGTCGGCCGCCCGCTCGATCCAAGTCAGTAGGTCGTCGATCCAAGGGTCGTCCCAGTAGACGGAGGCCCGCGACCCGGTGACGACGGCGCCGTCGTAGTCGAATCCCGGTGGCAGGTCACCGGCGGTCACGTCGAACTCGACGAGGTCGGCGTCCAGTTCTCGGCGGAAGTTACGGCGGGTGTGGTCGGCGCCGTGAGAGGCGTCGAGGAGGACGAGACGGGGGCGAGACATAGAGACGGAAGGCCGTCGTGACGGTTGGGTCTTACGCCCCGAGGAAGCCGAACAGTCGGTCGTTGACCCCGCGGGAGCGCTCGATCCCGATCAGGTGGCCGCCGTCGAGGCCGACGAACTCTCCGCGGGGCAACTCGTCGGCGAGCCGACGGCCGTACGCGACCGGCCAGACGGCGTCGTCTCGGCCGTGGACCACCAGCGCCGGCACGTCGACCTCGTAGAGTCGGTCCGAGACATCGAACGCTTCGACGGCGGCCGCCTGTGCCGCCCACGCCTCGGGGGTGGCGTCCTCGGCGGCGCGCCAGTCGACGACCTGTTCGACGACATCGGGATGTGCGTCGAGGAAGTCCCGCGAGAAGGCGGCGCCGAGCGACGTCTCTAAGGCGTCGGGATCGGACGGATCGCCGAACAGCGGATCGAGGGTCAGGTCGGACCCGACCGGGGCGGTACCGAGGAGGGCGAGCGACCGCGGGCGCGAGGAGACCCGCGCGAGTTCGAGCGCGACCATCCCCCCGAGACCGGCGCCGACGACGTGAACCCGCCGGCGACCGTGCGCTTCGAGGACGGCTTGGACGTCGGCGACGAAGTCGTCGACGGCGTAGGGCCCTGGCGGGGCATCGGAGCGACCGGCACCGCGGAGGTCCGTCACCAGCGTCTCGAATGGTCCCGTCAGCCCGGCGTGTTGCCAGCCCCACTGCCAAGCACCGTACCCCGCTTCGCCGAGGAGGACGACCGTCTCGCGGTCCGGATCGCCGTCGGCCTCGTAGTACAGCGACACGGATCCATTGGACGCGGTAGGCATGGTCGACGGTAGACGGGGGAACTACTTTAGCCGTTCTCGTCCCGGACGGTGTAGCGGTGAGACTACCGAGACGCGCGAGCGAAAAGCAAAGAGAGTCCGAGAGCGACGGCCGCGAGACCGACGGCGAGCAAGCCGCCGCCGACGGCCAGCGACGGTGCGTCGACGGGAACCGTGCCGGTCGCGAGCGCGAGCGGCGACACCCGCTTGAGCGCCGACCCACCGGGTACCCAGACGCTCGCGAGCGCCACTAAGCCGGCAGCGAGCAGTCCGTAACCAGACAACGCGGCGGGAGACGGTGGCCGAAACGACGTCACGTGTGCGATGATCTCGGCATCCCACATCAACGCTCGGCCGTGAGCATCACGCGTGATACTCGCGCGCCGGTCAGGCGTTCCGGATCGTCCGGAGGACGTCGGGGGCGTCGTCGAGGGCGTCGTCGAGAGCGTCGACGTCGGGGCCGCCGCCCTGTGCGAAGTCGGGGGGGCCGCCGCCGCCGCCGCCGACGCGCCCCGCCAACTGACCCACGACCTCGCCGGCGTTGAGGTCGACGTCGTCGGGCACGCCGACGACGAACTGGGCGCTGCCGCCCGCGGCGCTCCCGAGGACCGCCACCGCGCCCTCGTCGACGATGGCGTTCGCGGTCGCGCGCAGTTCGTCGGCGTCGGCGTCCATCCGCTGGATTACGGCCGCAACGTCGCCGACATCGACGGCGTCGGCGTCGGTCGCCGCCGCGCGCACCTCAGCGAGTTCCTCTTTCAGGCGGTCGATCTGCTTGCCCCGTTCTTTCCACTCGTCGAAGAAGCGCTCGGCCGTCTCGGGAACGTCTTCGGGATCCACGTCGAGGGTGTCGGCGGCGGTGTAGAGGGCATCCTCGGTGTCTTGGGTCGCCTCGATGGCGGCCTCGCCGGCCGCGAAGACGAGTCGTTCGACCCCGTCTTGGATCGGCTCCGTTCCGAGGATCTTGATCGCGCCGATATCGCCCGTCCGGGAGACGTGCGTCCCCGCACACGCCTGCACGTCGTCGTCGACGTGGATCAGGCGGATCTGTTGGCCCGGAGGAACCCCCCCTTGGTACAGGTCGAAGCCGTGTTCGGCCTCCGCTTCGTGTCTGTCGGGCCACTCTTGCGTGACCGGGACGTTGTCACGGACGAGTTCGTTGGCGACGCGTTCGATCTCTTTGACCTCCTCACGGGAGACCCGCCGGAAGTGACGGATGTCGAGTCGCGCGCGGTCGGTATCCTTCTGGGCACCGGCCTGTCGGACGTGGTCGCCGAGCACCTCCCTCGCGGCGTGGCCGACGATGTGAGTCGCCGTGTGGTGTCGCATCAGACTGAACCGGCGGTCGGCGTCGATCCGACCGCGGACGAACTCCCCCTTGCCGGGGTCGTCGGCCGTCCGGTGGAGGACGACGCCGTCGCGACGCGTGACGTCTGTCACCTCGACGGTCGTCTCGTCGGTCGAGAGCGTGCCGGTGTCGGCTGGCTGGCCCCCACCTGCCGGGTAGAACATCGTCTGGTCGAGGACGACGTCGTAGCCGTCCTCTCGCTCGAATACGTCGAGGACGACCGCCTCGAACTCGATCCGCTCTTGGTCGTCGTAGAAGAGCCGTTCCGTCTCCGGGAGGTCGGACAGCCGGGTGTCACGCTCGTCCGCCGACTCGGTGCCCCCGCCCTCCCCGTGACGGGCGGCGACCAGCCCGTAGAAGTCGTCGGGCACGTCGACCGCAGCGCCGTGATCGCGGGCGATGTCGGCGACCATGTCGGGCTGGATGCCGTGGGAGTCGTAGAGTTCGATCAGGGTCTGCCGGGGGATCAGCTCGGCGCGCTCGGCGTACTCCTCGGCGATACTCTCGACCTTGCGCCGGCCGCGTTCGAGCGTCTCGCGGTACTTCCGCTCCTCGGTGCGGACCATGTCGCGGATGGTGTCGCGGTTGGTGTAGCCCAAGCGGTCGGCCTGCATGTCTACGAGTTCGTCCAGCGGCGCGTCGATACCGAGGCCGTCGACCAAGCGTTTCGTCCGCCGGAGCACCATCCGGGCGAGATAGCCCGTGCCGACGTTCGAGGGGACGATGCCGTCACCGAGCATGTACGCGAGCGTCCGGCAGTGGTCGGCGATTGCGTAGACGTCCTCCAGCGGTTCAAGGAGGGCAGTCAACGCAGCGGCGTCGACGTCGAGTTCGTCCGCCACCGCCGCCCGGGCGCTCGCCAAGTCGTCGATTTCGTCGACGTCGAGATAGCCGGAGAGGCGGGCGGCCTCTTGGATCAGGTCTCGCTCTTCCGCGGAGTGGTCGATCCCCGCATTGTCGGTCAGGAAGTCGATCATGTCGGGGTAGACGGCCTCGTAGACCGTCGGCGTCCCCTGACTCATCCACGTCCACCGCTCGAGCCCGTAGCCGGTGTCGACGATGTAGGTGTCCATCGGGCTGTAGCGGTTGCCGTCTTTCATCTCGTACTCGCCGTCGGGATCCTGCTCCATCGACATGAAGACGAGCGTGGCGAGTTCGAGGCCACGGTAGATCACCTCGAAGGCGGGGCCGGCGTTGCCGCCGCCGACCCAAGGGTCCTCGATGTAGACGACGTCCGTGGGGTCGACGCCCATCGACTCGAAGAACCGGTCGCAGTACTCGACGGTCTCGTCTTTCCAGTACACCTCGCCCTCGTAGGCGTACTCGCCGTCGGCGTCGTCGCGGGCGTTGAACGCGTGGTGGGCCATCATCTCGAAGGCCATGGTGTGTCGTCCCGTCTTGCCTACGTTGTCGATGTCCTGCATCCGGATACAGGGCTGGGAGATGGTGAGGGGGTTGGCGGGCGGCGGCGTCTCACCGGAGGTCACCAACGGCTGGAAGTCGTAGATGGAAGCTTGGGTCAGGAGGACGTCGTCACGCCAGCGGTTCGCCGCGACAGGGTAGGGCTCGATGCGCTCGTGGCCTTGGTCCTCAAAAAAGGAGAGGAAGGTCTCGCGCATCTCCGCTAGGGAGTACGTCTCGTCGAAACCGGGGTTGCCGATGAAGGCGTAGTCGTCGCAGGGGGGCTCGCCACAGGTCTCACGATCGACCCGCGCCCAGAAGTGTACGCCACACGAGGCACACTGCTGTCGTGTGAACCCCTCCTCCTCGAAGTACTCGAGGCGGTAGGCGTCTTCGAGTTCGCTCATTACCACCACGTTGGCCCGTCTCCGCCTAAAACAGTTCCGGGAAGGCGTCTCGCGGCGGTCGGCGTCCGGCGGCCGACCGTCCACCCGACTCGACGTCTTATGTCGACCGGGACCCAACTCCGGCACATGAGCACGGCTCTGGGTGTCGACTGGGCGAGTGGCTGCTGGGTGATCGTCGCCGTCGACGACGACGGGACGACGATCACGACCGAACCGGCGATGCTCAACGTGTTGTACGAGTACGGTGACGCGGATCCGATTCTCGTCGACATCCCCATCGGTCTGCCCGAGACGCCGGGGCGGGCGTGCGACGAGGCGGCCGCCGCCCGCCTCGGCGAGCGTCACGGCTCCGTCTTCGCCGTCCCCTGTCGTGCGGCCGTCGACGCCGACGGCTACGAGGCGGCCCGCGAGGCCAACGGCGGGAGTCTCGGCAGTCAGAGCTGGGGGCTCGTTCCGCGAATTCGCGAGGTCGACCGCGTCCTCGACGCCTGCGACGCCGCGGCCCGTGTCTACGAGAGCCACCCCGAGGTGTGTTACGCCACCTTCGCGGAGCGTGTCGGCCACGGCCCGCTGGGCTCGAAACGCGACGACGACGGCCTCGACGCCCGGCTGTCGGTCCTCGAAGCGGTCGATCCGTCGGTCGGCGCGGCGGTGCGCTCGTTCGTCGACGACCGCCGCGACGGCGCCGAGTGGCACCGCCGGATTCGGGCCGGTCGGCTCGACGACGTCCTCGACGCCGCCGTCCTCGCGGTTACGGCACGTCGTGGGTCGTTCGGCGTCCTGCCCGAGGGACGGGAGCCGAGCGACGACCAAGTGATCGTCTATCCCGGGTGAGACGGGGGCCGTGTCGGCCCCGGGTAACTCACTCCTCCAGAGCCAGCGCCGCCAGCATCGCCTCTAACTGCACCCGCTCGTTGGCGCCTTCGGTGATGCGGTAGTCGGCCTCGCCGAGGCGCTCCATCAGCTGGACGGTCCGGCGGTCGTCGAGGTCGAAGTCCCACGCCGAGCGGTGGAGCTGGTCGATCACGTCGCCACCGGCCATGCCGGAGTCGACGAGGAGCGTCTCCAGCGTCGAGCGAGCATGAGGGAAGTTGCCCTCGATAGCGGCCTCGACCATCGACTCGATCTCCTCGGGCCGAGCGGTGCCGGTGACGGTGTAGACGGCCTCCTCGTCGACGACGTCGCCGGTCGTCGCCGCCGCTTGGAGCGTGTTGATCGCCCGCCGCATGTCGCCCCCGGCGGCGTAGACGATGGCGTCGAGGCCGTCCTCGGTCGTATCGATGGCCTCCGCGTCGGCGATCTGGCGGACTTGGGCGCCGATGGCGTCGTCGGACAGCGGCGAGAACCGGAAGACCGCACACCGCGACTGGATCGGGTCGATGATCCGACTGGAGTAGTTACACGAGAGGACGAAGCGGGTGTTGTCCGCGAACTGCTCCATCGTCCGGCGGAGGGCTGACTGGGCGTCGGAGGTGAGCGAGTCTGCCTCGTCGAGGAAGATGATCCGGTAGTCGAAGCCGCCGAACGAGGACCGCGCGAAGTTCTTGATCCGGTCGCGTACCACGTCGATGCCGCGCTGGTCGGAGGCGTTGAGTTCGAGGAAGTTGCCCCGCCAATCGTCGGCGTACACCTCGCGGGCGATGGCCGTGGCGCAGGTGGTCTTGCCCACGCCGGCCGGCCCCGAAAACAGGAGGTGGGGCAGGTCGTCGCGCTCGATGTAGCTCTGTAGTCGGTCGACGATGTCGCCCTGTCCGTGCACCTCGTCGAGAGTCTGGGGGCGGTACTTCTCGATCCAGATCTCTCGACCCGCCGACGACCCCTCGGCATCGCTCATATCCTATCGAGGGGTCGGTCGGCACATAAACCGAGCGGAACCCGAAGGTTCAGGCCCGTCGGCCGACTCCGCGTATCCATGCCGACGGTTGCAGTCGAGGTGGTCGGCGAGGGGACTCGGACGGTCGACCTCGCCGCCGACGCCACCTACGGCGACCTCCTCGCGGCCCTCGAGTTTAGCCCTCACGAGGCGGCCGTCCTCGTCGACGACGCTCCCGTGCCCGAGGATCGCGCGGTCGACGCCGAGGGCGACGTACGCGTCCTTCGCCTAGTCAAGGGTGGGGGGACGGCCGGCGTCGACGACCGGATCCGGGTCCGCCTCGCCGACGCCGACGACTACCTCGACGTCATGCGCGTCCTCGACGGGGCGATGCTGTCGGTCGATGCCGAGACGATCCGGGAGCGGATCGACGCGGGTACGGTCCGCGTCGCGACCGTCGAGAGACGGGTCGTGGGCGCCCTCGTCCGCGACGGCGACCGCGTGACCGCGGTGGCGACCCGGCGTCGGTGGCGCGGTCGGGGGGTCGGCACCGCGCTGGTGTCGGCCGCCGCCGCGGAACAGGGGTGCCTCGTCGCCGCGTTCGATCCCGAGGTGCGCCCATTTTACGAGTCGCTGGGGTTCGAGATCGAACCGACCGGCGAGGACGACCGCCTACGCGGACAGTTAGCGCGGTAGCCGGCGAGAGAGCGCGGCCCCGACCCGGTCGGCCCAGTAGAGCAGGGCGACGGTACAGAGAAAGACGAGCGTCGAGAGATCCCACGCGAGGCCGGTCAGCGCCGACCCGAACAGCGTCGTCGCCCCGAGGAGAGGGAGGAGCAGCGAGAAGGTACAGCCGACACAGGAAAACAGCCCCAATACGCCGGAGAGCACCGCCCGCGTCGCCGAGAGCAGGCGGGCGTAGACGAGATAGGTCATGGCGACGTAGCCGACGAGCTTGAACGGAATGATCGACAACCGGACCCGCGGCGTGCCGTAGACGAGGATCGGCCCCAGCCCCGGGATGTTCCAGTGGATCGAGGCGACCGTGCCGCCGTTGAGCGGGCCGTCGATGCCGAGTTGGAGGGTGCCGCCGACCACCAAGAGGAGGAGGAGATACGCCCCCGCCAAGGCGGCCGCAACGCCCCACTGACGGCGGTCGACGGTCGGTGTCTCCGTGCGAATCACCGCCCACACCCCCGCGTTGATCCAGAGGAAGGGGTAGACGACGTAGCGGGGTTCGGTAACGATCACGTCGGAGACGGCGAGGTAAGCGGTGACGACCGCGAGTTCGGCCGCGACGGCGAGAAACCACCACCGGATGGCCGCCGTCTCGGCGGCGAGGAGCCGCCGAACCCGCGAGAGGGGTCCGTAGGCGCCGCTCACGGACAGATCACGGCGTTGGTACGCCCGGATGGCATAGTCGGAGCTCGGGGACGGAGGAACATGGAGGTGTCGACATCCGGGCTAGACGAGCGCCGCGACCAGCTCCCGGCCCTCGTCGAGGATGGCATCGACCCGCTCGCGGGTCTCGGCCTCGGCGTAGACGCGCATCTTCGGCTCCGTCCCGCTGGGACGGACGAGGAGCCACGAGCCGTCGGCGAGCAGGAGTTTGAAGCCATCGAGCGTGATGACGTCCTCGACGGCCCGGTCGGCGACCGTCTCGGGGATGGCGTCGCCGAGGGCGTCGACGACCGCCGCTTTCCGTGCGTCGGGGCAGTCGACGCTCACCTTGTCGGCGACGATGTCACCGTGGGTATCGAGCAGGCGATCCACGCGGGCGTCGAGCGGTTCGGCGGCGGCCACGTCGGCCGCGAGCAACGCCATCAGGACACCGTCTTTCTCGGGAACGTGCCCTCGGATCGAGAAGCCACCGGACTCCTCGCCGCCGATCAGGGCGTCGTGGTCGACCATGGCCTCGGCGACCCACTTGAAGCCGACGGGCGTCTCGACGGTCTCCTCGCCGTGGGCGGCGGCGACCCGGTCGATCAGGAACGTCGTCGAGACGGTGCGGACCGCGGGGCCGGAGCGCTCGGCCAACAGGGCGTCGTAGACCGCGGCGAAAAAGAGATTCTCGTCGAGAAAGCCGCGGTCGGGTGTGACGACGGCGAGACGGTCGGCGTCGCCGTCGTTGGCGATCCCGAGATCGGCGTCGTGAGCCGCCACGTCGTCGGCGAGGCCGGACAGGTGTTCGGCGCTTGGCTCGGGGGGGACGCCGCCGAAGTCGGGGTCCCGGTCACAGCGCCGGCGGATGACCGTCGCGCCCGCAGATTCGAGGAGGGCGTCGGTCACCCCGCGGCCACTGCCGTGCATGGCGTCGTAGACGACGGTGAGACCGGCACAGTCGGGAGCGATTAGGTCGTGGGCTTGGGCGGCGTGGGCGGCGACGAGGTCGGCGCGGTCGACCGAGCCTCGGGGGCCGTCGGCACGGGGTTCGGCGAGGCGGGCCTCGATGGCGTCGGTCACCGCGGGCAGGGCCGGCGCCCCGTCCGCAGGGATGAACTTCACGCCGTTGTACTCGGGCGGATTGTGAGAGGCGGTGACCATCAGCGCCCCGGCGAGGTCGCGGTCCACGACCGACCACGCGATCACGGGGGTCGGGCAGTCCCGCGTCGGGAGGAGGACGTCGACCCCGTTGTCGGCGAGGACGTCGGCGAGCGACTCGGCGAAGCCCTCGGAGGTCGCCCGAGCGTCGTACCCGACGGCGACCGGCGCGTCGAGTCCCTCGTCGGCGAGGTAGTCGGCGACCGCCTGACCGACCATCCGGACCCGTGTGTCGGTGAAGGTATCGAGACGGGCGCGCCACCCGTCGGTGCCGAAGGAGATGGCGTCCATACCCCACCCTCCCACGGCGGTGGCAAAAAGGTGGGTGTCGGTCGGGTGGGCGAGCGTTTACCGTCGGTATGAAGGGCGAAGCCGCGGTATTGCGTCAGTTGGTAACGTGTGTGAGCGTGTGCGAACACCGGGGGCAGGGGAGGCGACGGAGCGTGTGATCAGTCGGCGTCGTCGCCGGCGACGAGTCGCTCTTTCGCCGCCCGCGAGAGTGACTTGATCTCGTGTTCGCGGGACATCGCCGCCGAACGCGTGTCGTAGCGTTCGACGTGGCGGAGTTCGACCGGCGTGCGACCCCGAGTGTACTTCGCGCCCTCGCCCGCGTCGTGTTCGGCGACGCGTCGCTCCACGTCCGTCGTGTAGCCCGTGTAGTACGTCCCGTCGGCACACTCAAGGACGTAGACGTAATGCATATCCGACGAACGGATCGGGCGCCTCTATACGGTGACGGTGTGTATCGCCGCCGGGCCGAGTGCGATAGGCGTAGCTGACGGAATCGAGTGGACCGGAAGGTGGCTTCGCGTGGTGGTCGAACGCCGCTGCAGTGGTTACGCGTTTGGGGTGCGGCGTCTGGATGCTTCGGCGATGCCGGCGTTGGCCGAGCAGCTCGGGCAGGCCAAGATTTGGCCGTTCGCGTCGGCGAACACCCGTTCGAAGCGCTCCGAGACGTGTGACCCGCAGTGATCGCATCGTGCCATGATTGAGCCGGCTACCACCGGTGCCGGTACCCTGTGTTGGGCACACACACCTAAATGGCTAACGCGCGCGCACGCGTTCGTGCCCAACCGTCCAGAAGGCGCGGCAAAGGCGCCGTAGTCGACGAATTCGGGCGCGTCGGTCACGTCTCGCCGCGACCCTCGCGGGCGGCGGCGACGGCCCGCGCGATCAGTCCGGCCTGCGCGCCGGCGGAGAATCCGTCGTCGATGTTGACCGTCGAGAGGACGGTGCAGGACTGGAGGGTACTGGCGAGCGCCGATTCACCCTCACCGCCGTAGCCGTAGCCGGTCGACACCGGGAGGCCGATCACCGGCGTGTCGATCAGCCCCGCGACCACCGTCGGGAGTGCGCCTTCGCGACCGGCGGCGACGACGGCCACGTCCGCGTCGCGGAGGGCGTCGAGGTGGTCGACGATCCGTCCGAGGTGGGCGACACCCACGTCGTCGACACGTTCGACCGTGGCGCCGACGGCCCGGGCCAAGGTGGCCGCCTCGCCCGCTGCCGCGGCGTCGGAGGTGCCCGCGGTGACGACAGCCACCGTCGCGTCGATGCGCGGCGGGTCGAACCCCGGCGCCTCGACGACCAGCGTCCGGGCGCGTTCGTCGTGGTCGACCGTCGCCTCCGCCGGCAGGTCGTCGGTCACGGCTGTGACGTGGCCGTCGGTGGTGCGGGTGACGATGGCACGTCCTGTCGTCTCTAAGGCCGCGTCGACCATCGCCGCTACCTCGGTGGGAGTCTTGCCGTCCCCGAGGACGGCCTCGGGAATCCCCCGACGGCGCTCGCGTGCCGCGTCGAACCGGCCGGCGTCGGTCGTGGCGTAGCCGGCGAGTCGAGCCTCGGCCTCGGCCGGCGACAACTCGCCCTTTGCCACGGCGTCCAGAAGGTCGCGCATACCCGTCGTCCGGCCGTGAGACACTCGTAGGTGTCGGTTTTTCGCCCCAGTATTTATATATCTGGGGCGAACCGCGCGAGAACGGGCACTGTGGCGGTACGTGCGGCCGATTTGGGAAATCTTATTAATAAGGGTGGGTATGTACTGCTCGTATGGCAGACCTCATCGTCAAAGCCGCCGTCAAGGA